>CENS01015610.1_pt1 | contig 10781 bp, 3 predicted proteins | sample 530201 | NCBI WGS metagenome assembly CENS01 (sample SAMEA2619747, study PRJEB7988) | marine metagenome | biome: marine biome (ENVO:00000447); feature: surface water layer (ENVO:00002042); material: "saline water (ENVO:00002010), including plankton (ENVO:xxxxxxxx)" | depth 5 m | reverse complement strand
ACAACCCATACAAAAGAGTTATATACGTATTCGTTTATTATTAAATCTTGACCTACCCAACCAGTTACTAAGTCAGCCACCATTATCATACACATAACTGCAAATGCTATAAAACCTACTACAGCTTTTTCGTTCCAGTCATTATTGTTTTTAAATATCTCCATATTATTTGCCTATGTAAGCTATCATAGCCCCAGAACCACCATTCTTAATTTCAGCACTAGTCCATCTACCATATATAGTTACACCAGCAGGAAACGTGTTACTACCATCTACTATAACACCGCCCCCACCTGTGATAGCGGTTTCACCACTACCAGCTGTCGCATTGTGAGCAGCGACGTCTGTGCCGATGTGCTCGTAATCCGCATCAGAAGTATCACCTGTTAAACCACCTGCGTTTGTTCCAAGGGTTTCAAGTTGAGTGTCTGCTATAAATGTTATTGCTATAAAAACTTTTCCAGTTGGTGGTGTTATTCTACCGTTTGCTGTATCTGCAAAAACAGATCCCATAACACCTAATTCATTTCTACCTGGTACGTATCCCATTTTTTCTATTTATTACTTGTTTATAATTATAATATTACACACTACACAAACAGTTTACTGGTGTGCATAACATCTTTTATTTTTGTTCTCTGTTATGTTTTTACAACGAGGACCTTTACCACCTCTTGTGTTAGCTTTGCATCTATATTCTTTCAATCCATCACCATCAAGATCATCTCCGTCTTTTCTATTTTTTCTAGCCTCAGCTCTTTTTCTTTTGTTCTCTTCGTTTTTAGCTTTGCTTTCAGCTTTCTTTTCTTGTTTAACTTTTGCTTTGGCTTCTTCAACATCTGAATCTTTAATATCCAAGCTCCATTTATCCCAACCACCTATTAAAGCGACCCGTTTCCACAACTCGTGATTACCATTAATAGCTTCTTCTATTTGCTGAGCTTTTCTAACTGTTCTAGCTAATGGTACGTTTGTTGTAGCTTCTACAACGTTACCAATAACATTCAAGATAGGGTTATCTATATTTACACCCATTTGTTCTGGTACACCTTTATTATACTCGTAACCATAAATAGCACTCATGATTTTTCTAAGCTTACTACCTATGGGTGGGGATAACTGCACAGCTTCAAGAGCTACTTTAGACAGTTCTTTTTTACCATAAGGTTTATCTTTCTCTTCCATGTACTTCATTATAGTATTCTTAAGAGTAGAAGCCATAGCTCCGTAAACACCTGTTCCTCTAAGTATAGTATCTAGAGCTCCGTTAGCTACGCGAGTAGTTTTAGTTTTAGTTTTTTCATCATCTTCGTCGTCACCAAATAACAAGAAAGCTAGACCAGTTTGTAAACTACCAAATACAACATTTTGCATAGCACCATAGTAAAGTATTCTAGACACGTGCTCTTTCCAATCCCCCCTACCATTAGCTAAATCTGATATAGCTTTTTTGGTTAACCTAGTGTATTGCATTGGTGTATTTTGCCAAGCTAATACTAGCCTACCTAAAGATCCTGCTTGTTGTTGAGATATAAGATCTGGTCTAGAAGATTGCTGAGTTTCTTCAGCTATCTCTTGAAAGTCTTCAAAAGCCTGAGACTCAGCATCAGCTTTAGACATACCTTCTTTTATATACTTGTTTATTCTATTTCTATAAAACGTAGCACCACCAGCCGCTATAGCGAAACTATCTGCTATTTGTGTTGGAGTAAAACCTATTTGAAGTAAATACCTAAGAGCAGCTTTAACTTTACCACTACCACTAGCTTTAGACACTGCATTACTAAGTTCAGCTAAATTAACGTCTATAGCCATACCAGATCTACGTTGCTTTAACATGTCTGAGTTAAACAGAGTCATAAAGTCTTTCCAATATTGCGGCTGGTTAGCAAATGCTTTTGATGCTGCAAATATATTATTATCGCTCCAGTTTATAAAGTTTACAGTAGACAACGTTTGCAGAGCCGCTGACCTAGTATTAAAGAACATTACAGCACCAACAGACCCGTTAATCCAGTCCATGAACCTATTAACATCCTTGTCTTTACTACCAGTCATTCTGTTACTACCAGTCTCCATTCTGTATAGCATGTTTTCTAAAGCATCTCTAAAATCAGTACCATATACGGCTTCAATTTTATTCATGTTTTCTGGTGAAAATATAATATCTTTATTTTCTATCCAATCTTTTAAAAAATCAGCTCTATTAACATCACTAGTTTGAGAGTGTAAGTCAGAAACTATACTACCAATAACCCAGTTTTCATCTGGTTTTACGTAACCATCTTTTGATCTAGATATTTTACCTAACGTATCTGCAAAAGCTCTAGTATCATCATCGAACTTAACATAATCTACTAGCTGCTGTTTTTCAGATTCAGAAAGACCAGGGATATTTATATCGTTTGAATCCCATAAGTAAACTCTTATAGCGTCACCAACAGTGTAATCAGAACCAGGTATAGTTTTGTTTAATTTTTTAGCAACGTTAGGTATATCTTTCTTCAAGGTTTTATACTCTTCAGATATTCTTTGTTTAGCGGTGTTTATTCCTCTAATAGCTTTACTAAAAGGATCTAGTAAATGCTCTTTAAAAAACGCCATATCAGCATCACCTTGCTTACCTCTACCTAAAAAGTTGTACAACAAACCTTTAAAATCCTCAGCAGAAGGTGGAACAAAAAATTTAAACCCACCAGCTTTACTACCTCTTAATCTAGCTTGAGCGTTAGAAAATATTTTATTTCTAGGTACACCCGTGTTTCTTTCTAACATTTCATTAAACAAGGCACCACCTTCTTTACTAAACTGTATTTTAGCTTGAACAACCTTAGACTTTATATCAAGAACATCTAACACTTGTTTAACAGCTCTAACATTAGGCATTGCGTCGTCAACAAAGTACATATCGTTATAGCCTTCAGCAAACTTCTGTAACATCCACTGAGCTTTAGCTTCACCTTCACTCTTACCTAAGCCAGTTATATTTTTTAAAGGTATATTTATACCTTGTGATTTTAACCATTTATGTATAGGTACAGCTGAGTCTTGCTGTCTTGCTGTCAATACAAAAACATTTTTACTCCCGTATTTAGCTATTTGGTTTTTCATCTTCTGCAACAATGGACCTTCTTTACCACCACGTACATTAGCAAAATCTGAAAAGTCAAACGTGTAACCTTCAGCTGCTAACGCTGGTCCTTTTATAGGCCAATCATGAGACATTATCTTAACAGTTTCTTTTGTCTTAGGATTAGTAGCAACAACAAAGTTTTCACCACCTATAATTAATGTTTCGTCAAAGTCAAATGTAGACATGCCATTAGGATTAACATCTCTACTAAACATTGCTATAGCTTTTTTAGCGTTAACTCTAGCGTCTTGTTGAGCTTTAGTTTCCATAGCTTTCTTAGAAATAGCTACGTGTTTCTCTCCATGTAGCTCACCGGTGTTAGCATCTTTAACAGTATGCAGATCTCCGTTTTGTGTAAACCTGTTATACCATCTCATAGTAGGTGGATCACCGATCTTATACATTAACTGCATACGATCTTGGAACATTCTACCAAAGTTATCGTTCATACCTTTGTGTATAATACCTACAGAATAAGAATCTCTAAGCTTATCTAAATCTATTTTGTTACCATTTAAGTGATGATCTATTAACATAACCGCTAAGGCTTTCGCTGGTATACCGTGCTCATATTCCCACAGCCTCTTACCATTAGTATCTTTAAGTCTAGTTTCTTTAACACCTACTGGTAAGTATTTCAATGGAGCCGCAGCTCTAAGCGGGCTAGTCATACTACCTAAAAACCCAGCATTTAACATAGCGAACTCAGCTTTACTGTAGTTATTGTCTTTAGATTTTACTAAGTTACCAGCAGACTCTAATATATCGTTTATAAAGTTCCAGTTCTCTAAAGCTGATTTGTTTCTAAGTTCTATCTCTTCTTTTGTAACACTGTCGTTTACCATTTCTTTGCTAACAGCTTGAGCTGGTTGCTGAAGAGTTTCTACTGTTTTTGTAGACCCATCTTTGTATATAAACTCTATAGTAGTTTTACCTTTTGAAGATTTCTTATTAAAATCTACAACGCTAGGCATTAAGTTACTTATAAGACCATTCACAAGGTCTGACTTGTTATCAAATGCCATAGCTCTTTTAGGTGCCGAGGTACCACTCTCTATAAAACCTTTAGCCACTATAAGTTTAGCTACTACTTGTTCTACAGATTCACCTTTAGAGATTAAGTTTTGAGCTATGTCGTTTATAAAGTTTCTATAACTAGCTTTGTATACTGGATCAGAGAAATAACCAACCATAGATCTATCTAAGCCAAGAAACTTAACCAATGTTTCCTGGTTTGTCTGATCGGCTTCGTACATTGTAACATACTCTTCAACATCTATAAAGTCTTCTCTAATAGAATCAAAATCCTCCTGCTTAATCTTAGCATAAGGTTTTAACATTTTAATGTAATCACCTATAGCTGCGTTTTTAAAAGCTGTAGGTAAGACACCTAGTCTCTTACCAGCATCATCAAACATATATACTTTGTTAAATGCTGCTTTAATACCTTTATCTGTATAGTCGTTACCATCTCTTAATGCTTGTAAAAAATCAGACTTGTGAGCATAGAAAAAGTCTTTAGCAGTTTGATTATCACTAGCGTCAACAGATCTACTAAACATTGTTGGAGACTTACCATCCTCTAATGTCTGTATAATACCAGGTACATTACCCTGATCCATTAGGACCTCTCTAATGGCTTGATTTGACATAGCCCTGTCTAACTGTTTAGCTAAAGCTAAAACCCTCGAGGATGTGTTCCTATCATCTCTAGATCGTTTACCGTCCACAATACCAAACCTTTCTAAAAACTCAGCTCTAGTTATATCAGGTCTTTTAACTTGTACATTTAAACCTGCTTTTGTTTTTGCTCTAACAGTTTTCTTATTATACAAACCGTCAAGTAAAACCTTTTGCACACCAGTTGCTTTACCTTCAGAGGTAAATCCTTGAGGTAACATAGACATTAACATATCTGCATTCTTGTTAATAAACATTTGTGCATTAGCTAACTCCGGCTTAGTTAGGTTAGCATTGTTTGTAATTTTCTTTGATGCTATCCCCATCAACTCCCCTACAGTCTCAGTGCTTATGTTAGGAGTATTTTTATATGTAGCACCTTTTATATCATTTTGCTTAACAAACTCTTTAGCTTTAGGTTCTACCTTATCTCTAACATTAAGTCTATCAGCTAATACAATACCTTTTCTTTTAGGTTTATCTTCACTAACAACAGTATCTTCAGCGGTCTCAGTAGCTGTAACAGCTTTAGCTTCAGTTACATCGTCCATAAACTCTTCACCTAAAACTCTATTAGCAGCTTCGTTAGCTCTAACTGGCAGATACTTGTTTATGTAAGCAGCTAGTGGAACTCCAGAATCTGGATCGTAATCTCTTATTAAATCAAATATACCTCTTTTACCTATCTCTATCTCTGAGATCATGTCTTCTTGGTTAAAACCAGGGACATCTCTAAACCTCATAGCCTGCTTGTATGTAATAGGTTTAAATTCTTCTATAATATTCATAGCCCCAGCCTCGCCCATTTCATCATAAGCTTTTTGAACTCTATCTGAAGCTTCTTGAGAGAACATAGTAGTAGGCGAGTCTTGAACTAATGACTTTTGAAACTTATCTAGTGCCTTACTTTTTTTAATCGCCGCGGTGTCCTTAACGGTTAAGTCACCTTTCTTTATTCTTTGACCTAAGCCAACTAAAAATTTTATAGCATCTGTTTCACCAGCTAAATCTATATCAATATCCGTAGCATCCTTAGTACCTACTCCTATCAAATGCCCTAACAGTCCTGCAAAAGTAGAGTTACGCTTTTTATTTAAGTTTATTTTACCAGCTGCAACCTCTTCAAGGAATACAGACACAACTTCGGCAGGTAACAACTGGCCTTTAGCATCACGTTCAGTGTTTAATAGTATACGTTTAAATGAGTCATTTTGATTTTCTTTTGTCCAAGATAATATTTGATCAGACAAACCTCGATATGACTTTTGATCAACACCTAAAGCATCGGTAAAAACAACGTGACCAAGCTCGTGAGTTCTAGTCTCTAACCTATCACCCTTAGCCATGTTGTCCACGTTAACTAAGGCAACTTTCTTACCGTTAGCATCTACTTGCATAGCACCATGAGCACCTTCTTTAAACGCTTTAATAGTTTCAGCAAGGTCAGACTGTATTTGGTTTACAGCTTTTTGTCTCTGTTTTGGTGTTAAGCTATCATCTAGTTTTTCAATTTTAGCATCAGCATCATTTTTTAAATACTCTATAGTTTCATCTACACTATCGTGAGATACCAAAGATTTTCTAAGCTTGTAGTTGCCTTTCTTTTTAGCTATATCTTTATTTATAACTTCTTTGTTATAAATTATTCTAGCTTCCTCGTTTATATCTTCTTCCTTTAAATCTGCTTTACGTCTACCAGCAGCTTCTAATTTATCTATAGCTAGCTGTCTAATTCTATCTATTTCAGATTTATTTCTTTTGTCACCTTTAAATAAAGACCAATTGTTGTTAAACGTATTACTATTTTTAAACTCATCTAGTGATGCCTGTGTAGCGTCAAACTCTGCTTTTAAATCCGCCAACCTAGACTCTTTAACGTCTTGTGGCATGGCAGTGTTAGCTTCTATTCTAGCAGCTTCAAGTCTTATAGCCTCTAATCTATTAGAATTATTAAAGAAAAACTTAGCAGCTCTAGGTGTAAGGCTTTTAACCTTGTCCTCTATTTTTTTGTAGTCAGCCTCGTTAGCTTGTTGAAGCTCTTTGATTTTCTTTTCATTAGCTTCAATATCTTCTACTGTACCTAAACTAGACTCACCATACCACTGTAATCCTTTTTTTATTTTATTATTTATAGTTTCAAGGCGTTGCATTTGTTTTACCCTACCTCTAACTGTTTGCTTAGTGTCGTAATCTGAAAAGCTAGATACGTACAAACCTTTAGCAAATGGAGCCGTGCTTAATGTAGTACCAAACATTAAACCAGAAAACATAGCATGATCTAACCCTTCTGTTAAAGGTTTACCACTTATAAGGTTTTGACTTAATGTAGTCATACCTTCAGAAGCAGCTTCACCTAAAGGTTGGTACACTAAAGATCTAGCAGCGTTGTTTTTAAAATATTTTTTAAAGCCATCTGCCCACATTTGGTTTTTTACTGGATTATTTAAAAACGCAGCTTTAGCGTTACGTATTAAAGGCAACGTAGTTAAACTTTCAAATACAACTTCTGAAGCTGCAAACCCTAAACTACTAAACCATTTTTTAGTTTGAGAGGTTTTGTCTCCACCAATACGTCTATCTTCTCTTACCATATCGCTATATTGGTCCCCAAAAGCTTGAGCCCCAATTAAAGCAGTACCACCTGGCACAGCTAAAGCTGCGAATATAGGTATTTGATTAGATAGTTCTTGAGCCGCAAACTCACCAAATTTAGATATAGAAGAAAACGCATCGTCAAACTCTACGTCTTTCTTATAACTATCTCTAACAGTATTTATTTTGTTCTTTAAATCTATATAAGCATTGTTAGTATAGTCATCTGTTTGACCTAGAAATCTACTGCCACCGTAAGAAACCGCTGCTGGTAACTCAACAAATAAACCTAAAGCTGTTTCTGTAGCAAATTCTTCCCAGCCATTGTAGTTTCTTCTAAGCAAATCCATTTGCTCACCAACATCCTCAATATAATGTGAATCTTCAACTAGACTTTTATTAAGATCTAACAGTTCATCTCTTTTTTTATTAAAAGTTCTTACATCAGAGTTATACTTTTCCATTACGGAAGCTGGTACAATTTTGCCGCTTTCCAGCTTCACAGCAGGCTCACCTTCTTTTAATTCATACTCGTAGTTTTCATCTTCTAACTTTTCAGCAGTAGACATTATATCATCAGCAAGGTCACTCTCTTCCATTTCAGTCATACCCATCCCTAACTGTAACGCTCTTGCGTTGTAGTCTACGGTAAACTCTTTAGCAGCTAAACTTAAAACATATTGCTGGCTTTCTAAGCCTAAATCTTCTAAGTTGTCTAGTAAAGCCTCAGTGTTTTCTTTTTTAATCTTAGCTATATCATTATCAGCTAAAATTTGCCTAGCTCTATTTTCTACAGCCTCTCTGGTTATTTCTTTGCCTTCATTTTCTAGTTGTTTTCTAGCTAACTTAAGTTCTTCTTCGTGAGGTAGTATTTGTTTTTTTGTAGTAGTTGGCACACCTGTCTGTATATTCATCCTTGTAGTTTCTTCTTCTACAGGTTTGAATAAATCTTCTTTATTGTAATCAGATTTTATTTTAGCTTTTTGCTCGTCAGTAGCATCAACTTTACTATTAAAGTTTTTATACTGCTGTATTCTTGCAACTCTATCTCTAGCGGCTTGTGCATTCAACTCATCAGTAGAGTATTGATTAACAAACGATGTTAAATCATTATAAGCATTTTGATACCTAGCATCTACTACATCTTGTTTTTCACTAGCTTGACCTATATTAAACTCTATATTCTTAGAGACTTTTCCGTCTGGAGAAGTTGCTTTAACTACGTTGAAACCTAGTTTAAAATCGTTAGCCTCTTCAAACTTAAATCCAGGATATTTAGCTCTAAGTTGAGCAACGGCTTGCTCTTCACTTTGATCAAAGAAAGGTTTAGTACTTACGCTTCCGTCGTTCTGTTGGTAATTTAACCAATTAAAACTTGGCGATACCGAAGAAGTATCTTCCGATGTTGATTCCGTATCTTGATTTTGTTGAGGTTGATCCACCTCTGGAGTCGATGCTGCAGTCGTCTGCTCCACAGTCGCATCCTCTGCAGAGCTTTGTTGGTTTCCCTGATCTTGTAATACAGGTGATTTACCTTGAGATTTCATCGTCGATAAAAACTCTTCTTCTCTATGTGGAGCAACTTCATAAGGTTTACCATCCACTAAATAAATTTTGTTCATACTGTTTCGTTAGTTACCCGTTATTGTGCAAACTCCTGATTAGGAGTAATTTCCATATTTTCTAAATCTCTTTTTTTACCTTGATCTACTATTTCTCTTAGCTGTTGCTCACTTAGTGGTGTTACAGGGTTATTTCTTCTGTATATATCTACGTGTTCTTGGTGTTTTGTTTGCCAAGCTTGCTTAACAGCTTGAGTATAATATTCTACTAACATCTCGTCTCTTTCTTTTTGAAGATTAGGAGACTGTATAAACATTTTAACTATAGCGTTTTGATCTTGAGGCGTTAAAGTGTCGTTAGCTAAACCATCTTGGTTTTTATCCATTTCAAAAGCTATCTCAGGTGATATGCCTAAGCTTTCGTATGTAACACCGTTTAACATACCTGAGCTGTATAGATCATCTTTAAACGATGTAGATTTAATTAATGGATCATACATTAGAGATAATTGCTTACCATTTCTTACTATCTCAGTAACTCTATCTCTAACACCTTTACTATCAAAGTTGTCTTCATGAGTTCCTTCTTCTGCTTTACTTGCCATTTCGTTTTGAAGAGATAATATGTTTGCTTTACTTGCAACGTCAACTTTGAACTTTTCAGATATACCATCGGCTTCATCTAACGACATGTGTACAGGGTTACCTTCTTCATCGTAACCTCCTATGATACCGAACTCAACACCTGTAGCAGAACCCTCTTCATTCATACTAGGATTAATACTTAAAGCTGAATCACCAGTATGACCGCCTAATATATCTAAAGCACTCTCGTCATCTTGTAATGCTAGTGAATAACCATCTTCACTAAAAGTTTCACCTGGTTTGTTTGCGTTAGCAAAAAAGCTAGCGTTATCTAATCTATATTCTTTAATGCCATTTATCTGTTTGGCTGCTAACGACAAGTCATTCATAGCCATATTCTGCTCAGTACTGTCACCATTTAAATACATAGGCTTTAAATAGTTTGCAACAGCATCTGTAGCCATACCATAGTCTGGAGAGCTCATACTACCATCGGCAGCAATAAGTTTACTAGCATTTTTATTCCAGTTCTTTTCTTTTAACCCTCTCTGTTTAGCCGCCTCTTTATCTAAAGCGTCCTGTTGTTTCTTCTCTAACTTCTGTTGAGCTTGTGCAGCTTCTTGCGCTGCTAATTCTTCTCTTTCTTTTTTAGTATCTAAGTTCTCACCAACCTCTCTAAGATTTTTAAACAACTTATCTCTAGCATCGTCTACAGGTTTGCCATAATATTTGTGAGCTCTATAAGCTCCTTGTACTAACGTTGAATCTGCTGCCATAATTTATCTAATTAAATATTCAAATTCAATCCTTCCAAAAGTGATCCAGCTGAGCTAATACCACTACTCAAAGCACCCATTTCATTTGCTTTTGATGCAGCTCTTCTTTCTTGAGCACCCGCGTAAGCTGCTTGATCCATACCTAGTAAAGTAGATTGTTTATCCATTTCTCTTTGTTGAGCAATCTGATCGCCAGCTGCTATTTGTTGCTGAACATCCATGGCTCCTCGAGCTTGTTGAGTTTGTAGTCTACCTGCTTCAGCTGCCGCTTTAGCTTGGTTGGCTGATTCTTGTTGACCTATACTAGCTGATGCTCTCTGTGAAGCAAGTTGACCTTGTTGAGCCATTGTCTGAGCTAACGCAGCAATACCACTTCCTCCAGCTGAACCTTTTAAACTATCTAATATATTTGCTTGTTGCTGTTGACTTTGTTGAGCTTCAAACTGCGCTTGT
>CENS01008126.1_pt1 | contig 10791 bp, 10 predicted proteins | sample 530201 | NCBI WGS metagenome assembly CENS01 (sample SAMEA2619747, study PRJEB7988) | marine metagenome | biome: marine biome (ENVO:00000447); feature: surface water layer (ENVO:00002042); material: "saline water (ENVO:00002010), including plankton (ENVO:xxxxxxxx)" | depth 5 m | reverse complement strand
AATTCCTCATCAGTAATAGTTAACAATTCATCTAACTTATCTTGATCACCATCTTTAAATGGTTGTCCTGATGTTAATTCTAATTCTTGTCTAGTATAGTATTTTCTATCAGAAGGATTAGAAACTAAAATATCATCTCTTAATGAAGGGTCGAAACAAACTAATAATGGTTTAACTCTTTTATTAAATGCGTCTAAGTATCTGTCTATATTGTATTCTCCTGTCGCATCTGGTTCATTTTCTATAATATTATTAGGGATTAGTTTACAATTAAGTGCGACTACAGACTCTCCTAAAGATTGTCTATACGCCATATCTGTAGGTATACCTGTATTCGCCTCTTTATATTTAGAATCACTACGAACCCAATTATCATCTGACCAAGACATTTCCCACCCATTTTTAAGTAAGAAATTCTTTTTCTTTTCGTAATCTTCCCCTTTAGAAAAATACATTTGTATTTGATTATCATTCCACCCCTTCTTAGGTTTATTAATTTTTTGTACGTCACCATGTGATTTCTTTGTACCTGTATTCACATAATATATCGTATCACCTAAATCCACATTTAATCCCTCACTAATAATAAGTTCCATATGTGCTTGTTTCGCCATTGCACCACCCGCCTTATTTTTAGTCTTCATCTTCTTTTTATAATCTTCTACACTAATTCTAACTCTAGCTTTGTTTGCTATCTTTGACAATGGTATTTCTTGATTATAAATCATTTCTACTGTTTCATAGTATTCGTTCACAAAACTGTATCCATCACCATCTAATAGTAATCTAATACCATTATCTAAAAATTCTGCAATATATGTTGGCATTTTTTTAGATTTAATTGAGTTACCCACTAATTTAACTTTACCATCTATTAAATCTGCGTAATTCTTTCTAGCGATATTTATCGTTGCTTCACAAATCTCATCTACATCTAACCCCATTACACCTTTCATATATTTATCATTGTATTCTGCGACAACTGCATTCATACCTTTATATGTTTTACCTAACTTATTAAACCTGTGTGTACCATTAGAAGTATAAACGTATTTATCTACATCATTAGGAACTGAAAAGTTAAACCCATCAGTATCACCCACTAAAGGTCTAAATCCCTTAGAATCGAAAAATCTAATCATATGTCTAAGATATTGTCTACCTGTACAAGTAATCTTTTCCCCCATATCTGTATCACCCCAAGGAAAAACGTTTGGTGCAGATATGGAACCGAACATACCATTATTAAGTATTTTTAATGGTAATTGTTTTTTATCATAATACTCTGATTTTTCTTTATTACCTTTTTCTCCATATTCTTTTTTGAGTTCTTTATACTTATTACGATAATCATAGTTATATTGTAATAACCCCCTCATCGCACCCATTACATCACAATCAGTAAATACATCATGCGTTAATTGTATTGAAGGATACAGAGACGCAAAGTCAAACTTAACAACATTTTGACTATAACCCACTTCTAATAAACGAGATAGTCCACCGATAAATCTTCTATTCTCTAACGTATGAGGAATTGCAGTACCATTTCTATAGTACCAACCTAACATAAGTAATTTCCAAGTCGCCGCAGTACCCATAGTAGAAGACCTCATAAATGAGGTTGGTAATACTTTAGATAAAAGGTATGTTGCCTGATTAAATATATCATCTACCTTTTCAGTCTCCCATAAATCGTCTATTAGATATCTTTCCACAATATATGCTCCCGAAACTCTGATAAGTCCACCCATTTCGAGTACTTGATTTATAGTCTTATCTGATAATAATGTTTTTTCCTTTTCTATTAGAGTATCCATTAACCCCCAAGAACCGTCCTCCTCCTTAAACCAGTATTCGTTTTCTTTATCTGCGTAGGTTTTACCTATTTTATCACCTTGTACGTAAACTCTATTAGGTTTCGCCGCGTTAGAATATTTTGTAATATATTTTAGACTTGCTTGTTTTATTGAAGAGTTAATTGCTTGTGCTCTACGAACTGCGTGATAAACATCCATAATGTTATATCCCCACATGTGTGTTTGTTCATAGTATTCCATCTCTGGACCCATCTTAAGTGTTTGTGTTTTCCTATAAAATGGTATAGGACCTAAAGTCTTCGCAATCTTTGGTAAATTAATACCTAACTTTTCACATCTTACTACAAAGAAATACCAGTCAAAGTTTTCTGAGTTATAACCCGAAATAATTGATGGTTTTAAATGATTTATAATTTTAAAGAATGTAGTTATCGCTTCACCTTCTCTAGCGTCTAAGTCATCATCATTATCACCATCTATTGATAGTACATGTTGAAAACCTCTATTGTCTTTTACACCTATCTGAAATATTCTACATACGTGTGGGTCTAAACCTGTTGTCTCTAAGTCAAATGAAAGTCTATGAACTTCACTATATTCTTCCATACCTTTAAACAACCTTTTACCTGTTTGTATTAAAAATTGTTCTGTTGGACTTATAGCTAAGAAATTATTTCTATGTTCCTCATCATAGACACCCATCCCACCCTTTTTAAAGAAATTTAGTAAATCACCATACGTTCCCCTACATTGAACTAAAAATTTATAACCATTTTCTAAACGAGAAACGTTTTCACCATTTTCATCATTTGTAGATAGAGGGATAAATTTTATCTTATATTCCCTCATTTTTCTTTTTAACTCTCTTCTATCACCTTCATAGAATTTAGTCATATCAGGAGTTTTCATCCATAAAAAAGGTTTCAGTTTATGTTTTTCTATGGATTTACCATTTTCTGGATCGTGTACTATTAGGTGAATTTTATTATCTCTATAAGAGGATTCAATACCTACTATATATTTTTGTTCGTCATATCCTTCTAAATAGTCCCTAATTTCTTCTACGGATGCAGGCATAATTATTTTGTTATTGTATATTAGATACAAATATAGTAAAAATATTTTGTTTTATCAATTATTTAGGACATTAATATAGAGTTCATCTCTAATAGGTGCAATTAGAGTACCTGTCCCATCTAAAAACGTTATAGTAAAATAACCATTATATCTACCTACTCTACTTGTTTGTAACTCTGAAAATTGGTAAACTATGTAATATGTTGGTATTTCAGTATTTTCACAATCATTTGACGTTGCCATTTCAATATTTGCAGTAGAACAGGCAATTCTCTTAACTTTAGTTTCAACATCGTACATTGTAAAGGTTATTGTAGCATTTTGTATTTTTTCGTAGAAATTACGAAAATCATTTCTACCATCATTAACTAATTCCATTTTTAACTTTGGTAATGTACTATTTTTGTTTATAAAGAATTCCATATTTTATAAATATTAAGGATTATTAATTTCTTGTCTTATTGTTGTCACATCTAATGCACATCCATATAATTTAAATTTAGAAACACCGCCCTCAAAGGTACCTGCAAAGTTATCCTCAACAACTAAATTTTCATCTTTAATATCTGGACCATTAACAGTATTAGTTTCAATTAAACCTTGTGTTCCCCCACCAAAACTATAGTTAAATGGTACACCTTCTTGTTTTTCCCTATATTCATCTAACTCTCTAAATATAAATTCGTCAAAATCTTCTAGTGTCCATTTTAGATAACCATCAACATAAATGGATAAAGAACCTTTTCTTCTACCAATATATTCCAGTTCACAATCTTCAAAGAACTCATAAGGTTTATATCTTATACTAATGTGTGTCCATACATCTGTTTGTACCAAACCGCTCATACTATAACATTCGTTAATACTGGTACCTGTAATATATTCTTCAGTAACTGTTGTTGCGGTTGTATATCCACTAGTTGATCCCGTATTACTACTACACCCACACCCACATTGTGAATTACAATCTACGACTGTTGTTGCAGTAACTGCAGAACACACACCTGTCATTACAATAGTTCTATAACCAATACTACCATCATCTTTAATTCTAAACCCTAATACATTGTTTACTATATCTGCGTTCCTATCTTTCTCTTGTGTAGTTTCTGTAGTAACACCACTAAAACAACAACATCCTCCAGGTTGGTAAACTAAAAATGGGTTATCAGTTAAACCTGTAGTAGTAACTTTAGGTGGTGGTAATGGATAACCCGATGATGTAGTATAACCTGTCTCACCACTAAATAAATCCCAAAATTTGTTCTCCGCCCTTGTACCCATATAAAAGAAGAACCCTTTGTTATTCGGGTATAAATTATTTAATGTGTTACCCGTACAAGATTGTGAACTCTTATTTAACAAAAAAGTCGCAGTCCAACCATCTAAACAAGGTTTGTACTCACCACCCATACCTCCTAATCTTTCTGGTAATATCTGATAATTCCAAGGTGTAGGTTTAGTATCTAAATAACATTGGTATGATTTATCAGGATTAACACAACAATCCGTAGAACCCGATGTTGATCCTGTAGTTGTACCTGTGGTAGAACCTGATGTAGTTCCAGTACAAACTGGCGGACAATAAAACCATTCTAAAGGCCAAGTGAACTTATTATCAGTAATTTCTTCAAAATAAGTTATATCTGATAATTTAAAAAATCCTTGATAAAATCCACCACAAAGTTGTGCGTACCTACCCTCACTAGATCCTGTTAAGATATCTATCGGATAATCATAGGTACATCCAGTAACTCTCGTCATTGAGAATCTCGTATCTGCAGATGTTAATACTAATGTAGAACCAGTGAATGCAGATAAGAAAGTTTGACCACTTGTTGACGCTGAACATTCGTATTCGATAAAACCATTATCAATTCCTGTTAAACCTATATCATTTAATGTTATACCGCTACCGTTAATAGTTGCTCCAGACCATGTTGTTAAACTATATAATGTATCACCTGAATATGAATTATCATTATTTATATCAATGTCAACTAATACGCAATCATCTAATATCTGATTATTGTCTTGTTCATCGGTACAATCATAACAAAGAAATAAGTCCCAGTAATCACTGTTACTTAATCTCATTTTCATACAGTTATCGAAGTTATGTTGATATATATTACTCATCTAATTAAAATGATTGTAAAGACGTTCTTTTCCATCCATTATTAGTTTTAATGTATAAATAATCATCGTCTGTAGTTATGTTACCAACATTACCATAAGTATCATTAGATGATGTTGGTGTATAGTTTGGTATTGATGGGTTATTGTAAATTTCTTTTATTGACTCTACTATTAAAGGGGTAATCGCATCATTTCTAACACCCATATACCCACTACTTTTACTTGTAAATGTTAAATGATTATCTACTTTTTCTAATTGTTGCGCTATAAAACCATAAAATCTATCGTTACCACTATCTTCTCTATTAATCCAATTATAGGATACACCACTTAGTTGTAATAATATGTTTAATGAATTATTTAATGGTAAAATATTTTCTTTTAATCTTTCATCTGAAACTGAGTCACTTAATTTACCATTAGAATCTATACCAATTGCGGTTGACCCACCTACACTACCTATCTGTTTAATACCGATATTTCCAAATACCTCTAAGTTTCCTCTTGAATAAACCAAAGGTTCTGAATCCCCACTAAATATTAATTCATCATTAGATGCGGTATTTCCTGACCCAAATAAAACCATAACATCATCTACAGTTGAACCGTTAGGTCCACATCTGAAAATAGTGTTACCCGATGGAGCGTAATTCGCAATAAATGCGTCCTCTTCATTAGTAGTGGGGTTTCTATTAAATAGTAAAAATCCAAACGAATTTTGTCCTATTTGTGTTTTAGTGTCACTTGTGTAATATAGTTCCAATATTGCAGGATTTCCATCAACCCTTACATCACCATTAATGTGTAATCTTTCTGTAGGAGAATCTGTATTTATACCAATAAAACCTTTAGTTGATCCAGTACCTTCGATAAATAAATTGGGTATTGTACCATTTGCATCGTCACCTGCATATAATCTAATATAGTCTTCCGTTCCTGAACCTGGTTGACTTATTATATTCAAACCATTTTGTTCGGAGGATGAATAAATAAAACCATCACCTTGTTTACCATAACCAGGAAAGCTAGCTTCAGTGACCCCTCTATGTCCCATAACAATACCCCCATTAGGTGGATTACTTACTCCTATTTGAGATAAGGATGTACTATCACCTGTTAAATTCACAATAGGTGTTGTGGCATTACTTAAATTTACCTCAAATAAAGATGTAGAATCTTCTAAACTTAATACAAAACCATTTGTATCGTGTATTCTATCCCCAGTAAAAGTTAAATTTGAAATTGCGAAGTTAGTATCTGTAGTCCCACTTGCAGAATTAAAAACCAAACCTATTTCACCTGTGTTTCCAGTTTGTGTTAGTACATAACCTAAACTATCTACAGATGCCCCACCAGTAACAGTTAATTTATTTGTGGTTAATCTACCATCTATAGTTGCATCCTCTACAGAAGATATATAATCTAACGGACCTTTATAATCCAAAGTACCTGCGGAGAAGTTTTCTTGTGAAGCGGTTGTGAAACCTGAATATGTGAATCCAGTACCAAACTGACTGACATTAAAAAATGAATATGTAACACTATATCCCGTATATTGTGTACCAATAACATAATCTCCTGTCATACCTGTTTGAGTAAGAGTCCAAAAAGGACCAACTATTTGTGTACTAGCACTTAATGGTGTTATTGGTAATGTTAACCCTGAAGTATTTCCACTAAATAATGGATTAGACCATGTAGTTGCACTATACCCACTAAAAATTGCGTCATAATTTGTTGATCCAGTATTCGAAACATCAAAAACTGTTGTCCCAGTGTTACCACTAAAAACCGCATCTTCAGAAGAAACAACACCTAATGATACTGTTGTACCTGTATCCACACCTGTGGGGTAACCACTAAATGGTATACCAGCTTCAATTTTACCGTCAAAAGTCGCAGTCTCACCACTTATTATTTTTGCTTGTCTAGCTAAATCTAGTAATGTTGTAAATTTATTTATAGCCATATCATCATTTTAAAATAAATATTTAGATTTCTGTTATATTTATATAATAAAACTTTTATTATGAAAAAAACATTTAAGAAATCTGTTATTAATAAATACCTGAAAAAAAATAAGGTTAACGAATTTGTTAATAATAATGGTTCAATGATAAGTGCAACTAATAATTATGTACAAAATAGGAGTCACATAAAATCTAGAAAAACCTCAGATGACTTTGTTAGAAATTCTACACAAGGACCTGAAGCATACTTTATATATGGTGGACCTTATTATGGTGTAAATTATTCTTATGTTGTTAACGAAGACGATGATATATTAGATTTAGATGATAATATGGGTAGACAAGAAGATTATTATTTAGATGGTGATTTAATTGAATTAGACGATGATATGTATGATGAAGAAGATGAATTTTATGATGAATTAAATGTTGTACCTAGTAAAGATAGAATGAGGAGAAGTGCAAGAAAAATTGCGGATAAAGATATTAAATCCAATTTAAATGTACCCTCTTTTGATGAAATGAAAAGAAAACATTCATTAGATTACGATACAGATTTTAATTTTGATTTATATGAAAGTGAAAATGAAATGAAAGGTTTGGTTGATGAAATAATGATGAAAAAGAAAAAACCTTCTAATGATTTTGTAAAAAAAATGAGAGAGCAAGATATTGTAGGTGATGAAGTTACAATACCAGATGTTACAGAATTGAAAACTGTTCATGAAAAACCTATGGTAATTAGAAAATTAAATAGTCTTTTAGATTTAGTTAGTAAAGAAAATTTAAAAGGTGACGAATTATCTATACTTTTAAATCATCTTGTAGACAACGTTGATATTTATAGTATAGATGATAAATTTAGAGAAATTATCGGAGATAAATTAAAATATGGCGAAGAGGAAGGATAATAAAGGTGGTAATAGTAAATTAAAAGGTAAATCTTGGAATGTACCAGATTATGCACTTAACGCTATTAATAATGCAGTTAAGACATACGAAACTTTACAGAAAGAGGACGTTGAATCTGAAAATACTACCGAAGGTTATAAAAGAGCTAAAAGTATTTTAGAAGTAAAAAATCTAAAATATAACCATATGAAAACCATTAAGAGTTGGTTTGACAATTTTGATGGTGATCATAATGATATTGAATATAGGTTACATGGTGGTAAAACAATGCACAATTGGGTTGATGGTACCCTAAACAGAGAAAGAGAATCAGTAAAGGCACCAAAAAAAATAAAAAGTGATACTGGATTATCTAACCAGTTTATAAAAAATCACGAAAAAGATAATAATAAAGTAAAATTTAAATCAACATTTTCAATACCAAATATGGCAAAAGATATATCGGGACAAATTAAAAGAGGTAAACCAATATACGAACCAATGGGTATGAGTGAAGAAGTAATAAGAATGAAAAATTTAATAATATACGAATCTAAAATATAAAAACTATGGAAAAGACTAAATTATCAGAATTAGGTGATCAGTTTAGAACTGAAAACGTTATTAAAAACACTTACTTAGATAGTGATGGTAAAAAATATAATATTCAGGGGACACACCCAAACGCAACATCAGATGGAGATGCTAAAGGTAGAGGTACTGGAGGTAATAGTGATCAATTAAATACGGTAAACGGTGGTACTGATATTGACATTAATGGAAACCCTGATTATCCAGGAAGTGGTAGAAACCAATTAATTGCTAGAAATGAATCTAAGTACGATACTGAACTAGGACCTAAAGGTTATGGTCCAAATAAAACTTACTTAGATTACATAAAAGATAGTAACGATACGCCAACATTATTTTAGTAATAATAAATAAATTATGACACTTTACAATATAGCAAAAAGTCTTATACTTGAAGTTGCGGGTAGAGATACAATTAATGGGTGTATGGACGATAAACGTATCGCTGAAGTTTTTTATGACGATAATGAAGATCCAGGTGGGAAAGGAAAAAGATGGGTTCAAATTTATTGTTATGGACAATCTAAGGCAGGTAACGATGTGGTTAGAGTTTATCAAATTGGTGGTGATACCAAAACAATACAACCAGGTTGGAAATTGTTTAGAGTGGATAGAATGAATGGTTTGAGAAAATTAGGTGGTAAATTTTATGAACCAAAACCCTTATTCAACCCAAATGGTGATAAGGATATGATACAAATATATAAAATATTAAAATTTGAATAAAAGTTATGAGTAATAGATTAGCAGAAATATTAAGTAAGTCTAAAGCAGTAATGCAGGCAACAGAAGAAAATCATGGTTCTACAAATATGAATAGTGGTGGTGTTGTTTCACATCAAGAAAAAGAAATACCAAACCTAACAGAAAACTTTATTAATAGTAAAAGTAGTGGTACAAAAAGTGTGGCACCTCAGAATGGAAGATACAGAAATTTAGAAAAATCTAAAATGCCTGATTTTATTAAACAAGCAATGATTGATGAACCTATCGACATTCCTGAGACACCTAACCATACATTTGATTTAGATGATGTACCAGAGTTAGTACAAGAAAACACACAGTACGAAGAAAGACAAGGTGTACCAACACAACCTACAACTTTTACTTCCTCAAATGAAGGACACACACCTACTGATATCAAATCTATTAGAGATATCGTAAGAGAAGAGATAGGTAATGTTGTTAGAGAGGTTGTAGAAGAGTATTTAGATAAATCTTTAGTAACTGAAGATATTAAGATTAAAATAGGTGATACTATATTTGGTGGACAACTTAAACCACTACCAAAGAAAAGAAAAAAAAGAGTATAAAAAAATAAACCCTCCGAAGAGGGTTTTTTTATGGTTTAGCTTAGTTGTTCTTGTAGTTCTTCTAAACCTTCTTTAATCTGAGATTTAGGAACCCAAAAAGTCAAATCACCTATGTTTTCCATTTTAAGTTGTAATAGTTTTTTATAAACTGCCACATCTTCTTCTTTTCTAACGTAAGGAATACCCAAAGACTTAGAACAAACTGGACCCACACCTGTTGCCTGTGATCTCCAATCAGTTAAATCTTTACCACAACATCTACAAGATGTCACATCTGATGTATTCATTCTACCCACAACTTGATACGCTCTATTGGTTGTACGTAACACCTTTGTGATAGTAACCAAAAATGGTTTAAACTCTAAATTGTTTTCTTCTGCGATTCTCTTAGCGATGAACTTTGAAATTTTAAGGTTAACATTAACCTCTTTCTCTTCAGATACAGTTTTTGATTGTTCAAACTTACTGAAGAAGTTACCCGCCGCAGATAATTGTTTAGGTGTAAGAGAACCCCACTTAGTTAGTCCACCTTTAAGTGAAATGATGAAACCATTGTTTCCTTTGTACTCTCTTAGTTTTGTTAAAATTACTGAATTTTCCATAGTTATTTGATTTTGATATTGTAAAGATACAAAAAATATTTAAACTACCAAACTTTTTAACAAATTATTTATCATTTATAAGTTTTTATATGACGATTTTTATTATAACCCCTAAAAGTTGTACAACTACTTTTTTTTAATTAATTCTATTTCTTTTTGGACTGATTTATCATATTTTTCACCAGTAAGTTTTTCATATACTTTTACAAAGTCTATTGCCTCATCTCTTTCTTCCAGTACATACATCACTCTTTTTCTGTCTTTACTCATTTTTTAGATTTTATTTTTAATTCTATCCAATCTTTAAAGACATACCCAACTGCAATACCCATAAAAAATGGTAAAAATAAAACAGTGTGGACAATTACAAATTCTATCATCTTTGTTT
>CENS01077675.1_pt1 | contig 10858 bp, 14 predicted proteins | sample 530201 | NCBI WGS metagenome assembly CENS01 (sample SAMEA2619747, study PRJEB7988) | marine metagenome | biome: marine biome (ENVO:00000447); feature: surface water layer (ENVO:00002042); material: "saline water (ENVO:00002010), including plankton (ENVO:xxxxxxxx)" | depth 5 m | reverse complement strand
AGCATTATTTTATAAAATTTACTGCTAAAGTCATAATATACCTCTCTCATCAATTTATAATACCATTGTACTCTTCTCAACGAGAAAAGTCAAGTATATAAGTCATTGATTTTATGTGAGTTGTGAAAAAAGTTTATCTTTTTTTCATTGATAACTGTTGTTGGATCCACAGTTTTGCTATGGGGTTTGTTACTTTTCGATTGACAAGTGCTCTGACTCTTTTAGTCACATTGTTGAATATTTTAGCATCTGGATCATTTTCATTATTATCTACAATGATGAAATTCTTAGATCCAAAGAAGTTTTGATATTTACCAATATTACTTTGAACATCATTCCAAGACTTTTTGACAATTGTTTCTGGAACTGTTCTGTCTCTTTGTTGATTTCTTTCTAATGCTACATCTAAACTTGTGTTGACAAAAATCATATATGTTTCGTAACCAAGTTCTCTTAACATTGATGCTTGACGATGTATATTATCATACTCTCTACCAGTCCCATCAATAATTAAACCAAGACGACCAGCAATATAATTATCTTGTTTTGTTGCTGTTATTCGTTTTGCTCGACCACGAACAATATCTCTTTGTTGTAATTCTTCTGGTGGCATTTTCTTAGAAAGACCTTCTTTCTTTAGAAGTCTTTCAAATGCGTCATCAGAGTTTACAACCTTCATTCCCAGACCACCAGTGGTAGTCCTCGCTACGAAGGACTTACCACTTCCTGGTCCACCTGCTAGAAAAACAGCTTGGAATATATTAGGGTCATAAACTCCTTCTTGTAGTTGTTCGTATGTTTTCATTTTGTGTTTTCGTTGCTATACTTACCATGGTTTCTTTCGTTGCATCATCTAATACCTCGACTCTTCGGTCTCTATTCATAAAATTCATTTTCTTAACTTTAGTACGAGTTTTGTTTGTCATTATTACTTCCTGTTGTTAATTAGTTAATTGAAAGATCATAACAAAAATGGTTTGTATAGTTTCCTCCTTAAATATCAATTGTTCCACAGTCTCTTACGATCTGTATGTTGATTTGATGTGATTTAGTTATAGGCGAAAATGTATGCCTTAACTTTGATATAAGGTATATGCCAGACAAGAATGGGTCTAATTTGTAGTTATTGTGGTCGTTACCAACTACTGGAAAATTTGCTTCGATAATGTCACCTACCTTAAGATTTGTAATTCCATGTACAGTCATATTTATAAAACTGTTGTTGTTTAACTCTGATATTCTGGACTGACGATGTAACATCCAGTCCTTTGCTCTATTAGTAGAGTATACAGTATTTCCACCTTCATAGTGTTGAGCATCTAAATCATTTACTGAAGATGTTGGGTGTACTTTGATGCTTGTTTTATCAAATGTGTTTAGATCTGACAACAATGCGTCTGAATATATTGTTTTAGAGTTAGATCCTTCTATTCTAGGATGATCTCTAAAGTTATCAAAATAAGAGTAATTAGTTGTCTCATAACTCTTATTGTATATATTGTGTGTTGTGAGTTCTCCACCCATCATACCACCCATTAAATTCATAGAAAAGTCTTTATTTGAGACAATATCATAATTTATAATTCTTCTAAATGATTGTATGACTGTATTGTCAACTCTATCCTTAGTGCTAGATAAATTTTCGTCTAATGCCTTGTCTCCATCATGAAATATTGCTTTTATGGGTGCTGAATATAATCCAGATAAACTTGTGAAATAAAATCCATCTTTATTTTCAAAGAATAAAAATTCAGTTGAACCATCTACCATAGAGATAGATTCTCTTTTAAGTTTATCTATTAATGAATAAGGATGAACATTTGGTGCGACTATCTTTCTTGAACCAAGTGTTGCATCTACATAAACATCTTTTTTTGTTGCTATAATGTTTTCGTTTTCCATCAAGTCATAAACAATATTTTGTATACTATCTTTATAACTTTTAGACACTCTCACTGTTTGATTTCTTAACGACTCTTGTGTTGCAAACAATAACTCATACATCTGACCACCAGATGTTACAGACTCTCTCATATTAATCTTGTATATGAAAAAAGGATTATCAGTAAAATCTAGTATATCTTGTTTTTCTGTTAATCCAGGAGTTCTGAATTTAAGTCTAAGAAGTTCTTGACCAACTATCTTGAAGTTTGTGAGAATGTTTTCAGTATCACCGAGAATGATACTTCCTGTTATAGTATTTTTAAATATATCTTCAAAGATATCTACAGAAACTGTTATTTCAGTTACATCAACTTTAAGTCCACTAGAAGTTAATATCTCCAGTGCATCAATATTGACTTCACCTGCATACTGTATTTTTTCAGACATAATTAGAAATTAGTTTCTTTCATTAATCGTTTGAATTCACTTTCTACTTGTGAGACATAAGATGGATCCAACAAACGAATCTTTCTTTTTTCATCTTGTTCTCTTACTTCATACTCATAGTTTGTGATAGGAGTTGATAAAGGAAAAGGAAAGTCTTCATCTGTTTGACCAACAATAATTTTCTTAGTTGTGTCACCAGACTGTTGTGATATTTCGTAGTGATGAATACCATTGATGTCATCATACTTATCATTGACATATGCTCTAAATTGTGCCTCTGACATTGGCCACTGATGATACACATCAACAATATCATTTGTCATTAATACAACCCAGTGTAATTCTGCGTCACCATATAATTTGTGAGCAACAGACTCTGGTGTCTCGCCATTCTTAACATCATATGTGTCGTAGAATAATGTATTTGCTTTAACTTTACTTCTGATAGCAACTCTTCTTAGAAGATTTGTCATACTCTTAAAGTTGTTGTCACCCAAAACATCATATGGGATTACTGGAAAGTTATCGTCAAAATACATTTTAATATCCTTCTGCTATTCTTTCTCTTGACATAGTTTCAATTTCTCTGAAGTTCAGAGTCATAGTAGTTTCTGTTGGTGGCGCACCACTTTCGCCATCATAATCATGTGTTGTGTATCTGTCTCCACCATAATTGACTGTCATGTTTTCTAAGAAACAAGTTGAGATTTTATGTATGTAACTATTATGTTGTCCATTGTACATGTATTCAATATCAAATGTATTTGGAACAATTAATTGTCTACCCATATTACTGTCACCTTTAAATTCTGGCAACATATTATATTTGAATGCAGTTACAATTTTTTTAATTTCTTCTGCTTCTCTTTGACTCTTTGGAATCATTTTAAATGCATATTGAAATTGTCTTTTCGTTACACCTTTAAATGCTAGTTCCATACGATTAGAGAATATACGACCTTCTCTAAATGCTTCTAATTCTGCTATACCACCGAGTCCTGGAAGCGCACCTGCAGCACCCAACAATCCTTTTAATAATAATTGTTCAGCACCCTCAATTCCTTGTACAAATGATTGTGCTGCGTCTTCATATCTGCGAGCAACGAAGGCATCATAAATGTCAAAAGCAGATTCGGTGAAAGTTCCTATCTCAGTATCTGTGTATTGAGCACCATAGGTCGTTTGTATGTTAGGTGGCATATACATGGCAATAGCAGTTTTTAATCTTCTTGTTGGTGCTCTTACAACAGAGGCAGTTTTATATTTTCTATTTTGTATTGCACCATATTCTAGTTCCCTGCCATCTGCGTTTTTAATTAAACTAGCAGAACTTTCTAGTTCTTTTATTTTTTCATCGTAGTTATTTTCATCAATGAATATATTTTCATTATATTGAATTGTTGTGGCTGGTTGACCTTCAAACTCAGGAATTACTGCTGTATTTGAATAACTCTTTATATTTTTTTGTTTATTTCTTTGTTCAATTGTAGATGTTCTTGCTTTACCTTCTCTATCTTCTGGTTCACTCATAGACAACTTAGCATTTTCTTGTTGATTAATATAGAACATTATGTAATGACCATGATTACCAACTTCGACGCCACTCTCAACATCTAGTGGGAATTGATAGTTACCTGTAGAGAATGGTCCAAGTTCTACAGTTACTTTACCAGCATCACTGGAGTTCTGTAGCATATCTGGTATGCCTCTAATTGCTGAACCAGCAGTATTAGCAAGTTTTCTAAATGTTCTATTTGATACCTGAGATATTATGGATTTACCGATGTCAACTGCCATATAAATAACCTTGTATACATTTACAAGTATTTATAATACATTATGACATATAAAGGCAAATATAAACCAAGAAACTTGAGCAAATATCAAGGTGATGCGACTAATATAGTATATCGTAGTTCATGGGAATTAAAGTTTATGAAGTATTGTGATAACAATCCTTCTATATTAGAGTGGGGATCTGAAGAGTTCTTCATTCCTTATCTCTCCCCTGTAGATAATAGAGTTCATCGTTACTTTCCTGACTTCTTCGTCAAAGTTAAGGATAGAAATGGTAAAAAGGTAAAATATATTATTGAAGTCAAACCAAAGCATCAGTGTTCCCCACCAAAACCTCAAAAGAGAAAAACAAAACAATGGATGCAAGCAGTGGAAACATATAGTGTCAATCGTGCTAAATGGAAGTATGCTACTGAGTTTTGTAAAGACAGAGGAATCGAATTTAAGATATTAACCGAAGATCATCTCAAACCGCAGTATAAATAACAGTATGGCAAATAAAAACTTTATTAAGAGTGTATACGATCAGGCAGGTGGTAAACCTCGTTCTGTTGAGTGGTATCGTAAAAAGATTAGAGAATTTACATTACCCTCATCCGCAAAGTTAGTTCGTGAGGGGAAAAGAACAAAAAAACCAACTTTTGGAGTTCTTAACATGTTTTTCTATGACCCAAAAACAAAAGGAAAATTACCATACTATGACACATTCCCTTTGGTATTACCCATAGAAGAATATAACAATGGATTTTTAGGATTAAATTTTCATTACCTATCAATACCATTGAGAGTAAAGTTACTAGACAAAATGATGGACTATGCTGGTGAGAATGAGATAAATGAAACAACAAGACTTAGAGTTGATTACAGAGATTTAAAGAACATAAACTTAGTCAAACCTACATTGAAAAGATATTTAACAAATAATCTTAGGTCTGACTTCAGAAGAATAACTGCTGATGAGTTTTTAGTTGCAGCATTATTACCAGTTCAACAATTTAAGAAGGCATCAGATAGAAAAGTTTATGCAGATTCTAGGAGTATGATTTAATGGCAAGAGTAGGAAGAGAATTAGAAGGTTTTGCGTTTGGTCTTATCAACGAGCTACTTGGTTTGGCTCGTGATGAGAGTGGTGTTGCTAGACCCAATCGTTTTGAAGTGGTAGTGTTTCCACCAACAAGTAGTGCCCAAGTAAGAAACCCATCTTCTTATGATAATCTAAGTGCCACATTATTGGGCGACTTAGTTAAAGATGGAACACTGAGAAGTGTTTCGATTAAATGTACTTCTATCTCATTTCCAGCAAGGACATTACAAGTATCACAAGATACAAACATCTATGGTCCAACTAGAGAGATTGTAAATGGTATAGAGTTTGGTGACTTGACAGCAAACTTTACTTTGTTAAGAAGTGATATGAAAGAGAAAAAGTATTTTGAAGCATGGCAGGGATTGACATTTAATCCTGCTAGTTGGAGTGTTGGTTATCATGATGACTATGTTGGTTCAGTTGAGATTTATCAGTTAGATGAACAAAACAATCGTAGATATGGTATCAAATTAATCGAAGCATTTCCGAAGATAATTGGTGAAATGGCACTTGATATGGGAACAAACAATGCTGTATCCACACTACCAATTACCTTCTCATATCGTTACTGGGAACCACTTGAGGGGCAAAGTCAGATACCCAACAGAATTTTAGGAGATGTTTTTGACTTGATTGGAGACACAGTAGAAAGAAAAATACTTAATAAAATACCAAAAGTGTTAAGTAGATTGTAATTTTATAATTTTAGAGGATGTAAATTATGGCACTACCAAAGTTAGACACGCCAGTCTATAATCTTGAAGTACCATCAACTGGAGAAACTATTAAGTATAGACCATTTCTAGTTAAGGAACAAAAGGTTTTGATGATGGCAGAAGAAAGTAAGGATGAAAATGAATTATATAATGCAATGAGTAATGTAATTTCATCATGTACTTTTAATCAAATGGATGTACACAATGCACCTATATTTGATGTGGAGTATGTATTCGTTAAGATTAGAGGAAAGTCTGTGGGAGAATCAGTTAAATTAAAATTGCTCTGCCCAGATGATAAAAAAACATATACTGAAACTGTTGTAAATTTAGATGATATTGAAGTTCAAGTGGAAGACGGACATACTAATGTTATTGAAGTAACTGATACTATAAAAATGATTATGAAGTATCCAACACTTGAAAACGCAAAAACATTTAAAGGTTCAAGTTCTGATGTGTTTGATATTTTAAAGAATTGTATTCATGAAGTTCATCACAATGATACTATACATAATAGGATAGATATTACTGACAAAGACATTGAAGAATTTATTGAAGGATTTACTGTAGATCAATTTCAAAAGGTCACAGACTTTTTTGAAACAATGCCAAAATTAAGGCATTTTGTTGAGTTAGAAAATCCTAAAACAAAAGTTAAGAGTGAGGTGCTAATTGAAGGCATAGAAAGTTTTTTAGCGTAGTCCTTTCTCATGAAAGTTTATATAATTACTATAAAACTAACTTTGCATTGATGCAACATCATAAATATAGTTTAACCGAACTTGAAAATATGATGCCGTGGGAAAGGGAAATATATGTGGGATTACTTGAAGAACATGTTAAGAAAGAAAACGAAAAGGTAAAACAACAAGAGAGAAACAATGGCTGAAGATAAAACAGTAAATATAGTAGAAGTAGACCGCTCTACCACAACAGTAGAGCAAGGTTCGTGGTATAATAATGCTGCATCTACCTTTGATAGTTGGCGTGTATTTCCTAGATTGTTAATATCACTCTATGGGTTTGCATTTTATCGTACAACAGAGTGGTTTATGACATTACCTGACCCAACAAACGCACAATCTGCTTTTGTATCGGTCATTGTGGGGGCAGGTGCTGCTTGGTTTGGATTATATGTAGGTTCAGGTAAAAAATAATGGCAGACTTTAAGGCATTACTAGAAGAGCAAAAAAGAACGAGTGATATACTCAGCAAACAAAGGAATCCTCTAGATGCGAGGACTGGTGCTGGTCGTGCCTTATTAAATCAACAAAAACAAACAAACGAAAAGTTAGATAGAATTGCTGATGCAACAGATACTTCATTAGTTGAAGACAACTTATCAAACCTTGCAGAAATAATTAATGCTAGATTACTTCAATCTAAAAATGAAAAGTTCCAAGAAGATCAAGGTATCACTGAAACTGATAATCTATTATCTAGTCAACCGAATAAAGGCACGGGTCTTTATGATATACAAAAAGAATATAATGATGCGTCATTGCCACTGTTACAAAAAATGGCAAATTCTATGAGTGGGGGAGGTGGAGAAGATGATGATGGGAGTGGAAAGGATCCTAAAAAAACAGGTAGGATTGGAAAAATATTTGCTTCAATGAGATCTATATTTGGTAAGAAAGAAAATGATAATAAAGATAATCGCCAAGGTTCTAAATTTAAACTATCAAACCTATTAATGCCGATTAAATCAATCCCTAAAATGTTGCTTGGTGGAATTTTAAAAATCGGTGAGATGTTTAAATCTGCTATTGGTGGTTTTGTAAAAGGTATTATAGGTGCATTTTCAGGATTGTTTAATAAATTCTTTGGTGGGTTTAAATTCTTATTAACAACAGCTGCAACAGTTCTTGCTCTTGGTTTTCTTATTAAATTCTTAAGAAATACTGACTTTACTAAACTAGAAGAGAGACTTACTGAGGGATTTAGATTCTTAGGTGAAGATTTAGTTCCTATGGTTAAAAAAGTATTTAAAGAACTTGTTGCAGTAATTAAAGAATTTGTTTCTGACATAAGAGATGTTCTAGACTTTTTTGGTATATTCGAAAGAGATAAAAGAGAGGCATATATTAGAGAAGAAGCAGAAACTCTTGCAGAAAGAGCAGATGATTTAGCAAAGAGAGATATACCAAAAGAAATAACTGACAAACAGAAAAAAATTGCAGAGTTAGAAGAAAAACTTGCTGCTAATCCAAAAAGTGCAAGATTTAAATCACAACTAGAAAGTGAAAGATTAAAACTTCAAAATCTAATTAGAAATAAACAATTGGTTGGTTTATTAAATCCAGATGGTACACTTAAAGCTGGAGCAGAAGATTATTTTGCTAAAGAATTTGTAGAAACAGAAGATAAAAAACTTCTTGATCAAGAAAATAAAAAACTAGAAATAGAAAAACAAAATAAACAAAAACAAAACAGTCCAGTATTAGAACATTTACAGCGTGAAGCGGAAATGAAAGAAAGAGAATTAACACTGCAAAGTAATGCTCAAGGTAATTCAGGAGATACTGTTCTAGCACAAGCAAAGACTGTTAATAATCAACAAGATAATACATATGTCGCATATGGTAAACCAAATTTCCATGATACTGCCCTCTCACATATGTCCACTAGTCAATACACATAAAAAATGCCCACCGAAGTGGGCATTCCTCACTACAAGTTTTAGACTTGTCTTAGTTTGCTAGTTTTTCAAAGTATGCCATAGTATCGTCATCTTCCTCAACTACAGGTGCTTCAACTGACTTAGTTTCCATTGCTGGAGTAGGTGAAGGTGTAGTGTCAACTTTTGGTGGTGCAACTGGGCGATCATCAAGATCATCGGTTACTTTACCCACTTTGGTTGTACCTGAAAGCACTGCGTCTAAACGAGTCTTCAACTCATCATAAGACTTAAAGTTTGTTGGTGCTGTAAACTCTTCAAGAGAATACTGAGATTCCCACACTTTATTGATTTCTTCATCATTATCAAATAGAGCAGACTTACCTTCAAACTCAGACTTATCGTAGTTCCAATATCCATCAACTTTGCGAATCTTTAACTTAAAGTTAGCACCTTCCCAAAAATCAAATGGATTGATTGGAGTTTCATCCTCAAACTCAGGTTGCATTGCTGCAGTAATCTTATCAAAGATTTTCTTACCATAACGAAATAGCATCACTTTACCTTCGTTCTCAGGATGTTTAGGATCACTTACAATATAAACATTTGAATAATATTGTAGTTTCCTTTTCTGCTTACGAGCAATCTCTTTATCAGACTCAAGACCAGAGTTCCACAATTGTGTATTATACTCTGAAACAGGATCTGTTTGATTGATTGTTGTAAGAGAATTTTCGATGTACCACTGACCAGTTGGACCTTGGAACGCATGGTTCCAGATTTTTGCCCATGGAAGTGTTTCATCTTTAGGAGCAGGTAAAAGACGAAGGACTGCATAACCATTACCAGATGCATCTAGTTCAGGTTTCCAAAGTCTCTCATCAACATATGATTTCTTTTCCTGCTTAGTTGACTCACCCTTTGCTGCGTTGAGCAATTTATCAAGCGAGTTGTTGCGTTTTAGTCCATCTAAAGACATATTTTTTCTCCTTATGTTATCGTATGTTTTCGTATGTTAAATATCTTAAATTAGAGAACGAATCGCTTTCAAAGATACCATCAAAGGTATCTGTACCATGTTGTAAATCTTCTTTCCTTAACCAATAAAAACTGACATCACGATATTCATTAAAAATAGTTTTTAGTTGATTATTCCAGTTGATTGGATTAAATCCTCTACTTTCTTTAGGCAAGTAATTTTTACTTCCCTTGTACACATTATTTATATTCTCAATATAACTACTTGAGTCAAAACCAACCATGTACACTTCTTTTGCTCCTTGTTGACAAGCAAGATGTATTGCTGTGTTACCAGCACTCCATCCTCTGGGAAAGTCGATGCTTGATACTTTATCTTCACTAGGTTTTACCCATGTAATGTAAAGACCAATATCACCACTCACTTTTCTCCAAACATCGCACTTGTCGGCATCTGGATTTTCCATCATAAATTGATCAAACATAATTTGAACATCTTCTTTTCTTTTCCCCTGTACAACTAGGAACTGCTCATCAGTATATGGTGTTTCATATATCTGACTTTCTTCAAAACCTTCTTTCATAAATTCAACATTAAATTCAGAAGGTAACAATGACCAATCAGCAAACCAACATGTGTTCTTCATTGGATATCCTGACTGGTAAATCTCTTGTTGCATATTATAATCTACAGATACGAGATTGTCTGTTGTCATATCTCTGTATGCAGCATTACAAGACCATGTAATTCCTTTGGGTAGTTTGTCTATTTGTTCTTTGTACCGAACTCTAGACTCACCATTACCATAAACTATATGTGTGCTCATAATATACTCATAAAAATTTATTAAGAACCATTTTACTCTTCTCAACTGAAAAAGTCAAGAACTTTTTATAATTATTCATTAATTTTTTCACATCTTTCCAAACATAATCATATTCTAATTCTTTATCCCAATGTTTGCTAAACCTTGTAATCTCATCCAGCATAATCATTGTTTCTAATGATATTTTCTTACCAATATATTTCTTTAATAATACTGGATGATTACTACCATTTGTACTTAACAAAGATCCTATTGACTCCACAGAGGATAACTCTTGCTCAAAGTTATACATTAAACTTTGTTGTCTTTTTAACCACTCATTGTAGTTTTCTTCAGTAAACGAACCAACCCAACCTTTCTGTTCTACTAGAAAGTTAGACAACAGGTAATCTCTTATCTGCTGTTCACTTCTGTATTTGCGAGAAAGTTTGACAAAGAATATTCTGTCGTTCCTTTTATAGAAAGAGTTTCTTGAGACTTTAGTTTTACCATTAAACTT
>CENS01076131.1_pt1 | contig 10858 bp, 15 predicted proteins | sample 530201 | NCBI WGS metagenome assembly CENS01 (sample SAMEA2619747, study PRJEB7988) | marine metagenome | biome: marine biome (ENVO:00000447); feature: surface water layer (ENVO:00002042); material: "saline water (ENVO:00002010), including plankton (ENVO:xxxxxxxx)" | depth 5 m | reverse complement strand
TCATCCTTTAATTCTTGTTGAAACGTTGTGTTAAGTTTTTGTATCACCGCATCGAGATCTCTAACTTGTGAGTCAGCAACATCTTGTCGGTACTCTCTTCCGGGTCTTGTTAATACTTGTACAATTTTTGCCATTATCTTCTTCCGTCAGGTTGTATGTCAATTCTAAAAGTTCCTAATTTCCAGTTTTGACCTGTGCTTGTGTTTTCTATTTTTAAAGACACTGCTCTTGCTCTTGCACGAGTATCTACCTTTGAGGTGCTTGATGTAATTGTAAAAGGACCTAAAGGTGAACTGGCTTGTGAGTTGTTAGAATAGTTTCTTAAATTTAATGTAATTTGTGTGTTACCTGTTTGTGAAACAAAGTCAGGGACAAACCTTCTAATCTTCATAATAACTTCTCCATCACCACCCAAACTTTCACCGTTAATATCATAGTCTCCTGATTGTATATTTGCAGCTATAGCAGAGGTTGATGTTACTGTCACGTCATCTGTTCCTGTCTCGTGTTCGTAATAAACAGTTGAACCATCCGTGTTACCTACCACGTCAAAAGATGCATCATCAGAAATATTATATTCGGTTGCATGAGGTAAACCAAATACAGAAGAATCTACCCAAGTTGTTCTTGCAAGAGTCCCTGTGGTCCACACAGGTCTTGTTGGGCTAGAATCCAAATAATTATAAGTTACCATTCGATCCACAACTGTAGAACCTGATGTGCAGTAAAACCAAGTAATCTCTCCAAACAAATTATTAAGTCCAACATTAATAAGTTGTGTTGCAGTTGTATTTAAATTTTCATAAACAAAGTCTTCGACTAAACATTGCATCGTTTCTAAATTACCAGCGTATTTAAAGAATCCATTTTCCGACATCCAATAAGCAGCACCGTCAACTTCAAGCGCAGCGTTCTGACCAATTAAACCACAGTTGGTTCCTACTTGTTCAAAACCAAATGTAAACGGTGGTCCAATAAAACGCATCGTAAATAATGCAGTGTCTGTCCAAACATAGATTGCATTTCGACCTCTAACTGCTCCTACGATTCTAGATCCATCAGCTAGTCTTTGTGTACCTGCCGTATTGGTTGCAGTAGGTGTGTAAGTATTAATATCTTCTTGAGACGAGAATCTAATAAACATTTGATCTTGAGTTGTTTGATCACCAATCGTTGTTTCTGTTCCGAAGAACACTAAGTGTCTATCTGGTGTTGATACTACCATATCACGTGAAGCTGTTGGCGCTCCTGATATAATCGTTGCTCTAGTTGCCGTTGCGTTTGATGCATCTGCGTCCCATTCAAAAACTTGTGCGTTATGTATTAAAGCAATAATCTTGTTACCAAAATTATCAATAGACCATAAACCAGGATCAATAACAAAGTCACCTGAAGCAGCCTCTCCCCATGCAATATAATCTGAACTGTTTGTAACAGTGGCACCATCTGAGTGTGCAGATCTTGTAGAGTTTCTCACTGCTCTAGTGATACCCGTTAAAGTGTTTCCACTAACGCCAGTGTAAGATATTTCTTCATTTCCAACTTGAATAAAATTTGTTCCAGACGTTGGAAAGTTTGCCGTGCTTGTTAAAGTAATGGAAGTTCCTGATCCACCGGTTCCAGCAGTATCATCTAATAAAGCTCCGTTTAAAGTTGTAGTTTGAGCATTAGCAACTTCTCCACCCCAAGATCCCAAACCCCAACCAAATCCTGGTAACTGTTCAGCAGGTCCCACAGGATAATAAAGTTGAGATCTAATTCCACCTGATGCAGTTGCACCTGAACCTGTCTCTGCTGACGGCATAGTAATAGTTAAAGTTTTATTTGTTGGTGTGGATGTCACCATAAATTTTTTATCATCAAAATCCGATGCAGTAAAATTAGATCCTGTAATTGTTGTAAAATTATCTAAAAGAATAATATCATTAGGAGATGCCCCATGTGCTGTAGCGTAGGTAAGAGTTACGCTTGTTGATCCGTTCGTTGTTGTGAAAGCATTTGTTAAAGTTGCGGTTGTCTTAATTGGATGAATATCATAAAATATGCCTCCTGAAAAAGCATATAAAATTCTGTTTGTTCCTATAATTGAAAATTTAATTCCGTTACTGTTTACGATGTGATGTACTTTACGTGCCACTCCTGTCATCTTATCGTTACCTAACTGTTGCCAGCCGCCTATCTTTTCAGGTGTGCCATAACGAAAACGAACATTGTCTCCATCAACCCATTGACCCTCTGCTCCAGTTGAAGTGACCTGTTTATTAAATCCGGGTAAAAACTGTATCTTTTGTAGCATGGTTGCATTATAATTAGTTTTTGATACTATACAACGTTAGAAATCATGAATAAAGAGTTATTGTTGTTCTCAGGAGGTGTTGATAGCTGCGTGCTACTCAAGCATTTTCTTAAGGAGACCAATAAAGAAATCCTTTGTTTATACGTGCATTGTGCTCAGACAACTTATAAGCATCTAACCACGGACATGGAATATCAAGCTGCAAAAACGACTATAGATTATTTTAAAAAAAACTACAGGGCCTTTGATTTTTTAGAGGCTAAGATTGAAATGCATATACCTGTTCAGGCCAAGGTATGGTTTCGAGACCCAGGTTGGCTTATCTTTCTTGCTGGTATTCATGCTAAAGCTTTTAGAATAAAAAAAATATGGCATGGAACATACAGCTATATTGTAAGAGATTTTGCAGACATGGGATACGACTCAGTTAACGGTCCACCTAGTTTTTGGTACAATGGCTACTTGTATCAGTATTTGAATTTTGCAACACATTATGATGCTGATCAAAGAGACATGGAGATCTGTTGTCCAAAGACTCATTTTCAAGGTAAAGGCATAGACCGTTTTTTAACTAAAAGAGAAGCTTTTGAATACTTAGATCCTGAACTTAGAAAAATGGTAAGATCTTGCTATGAATCAGAAAAGTTTTGTGGTAGATGTAAGAAATGCCAGCACTGGATGAAAGTGGGTATCATAAATAAAAAAGGAGAATTACTGATATGAAAATAATTGACAATTGGTTAGAGCCACATTTAGCAGAATTTTTATCAACGTATTTGTTGTCAGATATTGTGTACACAACAGGTGCATCATCAAGATGCAAAGAAGATCAGACAAGTTTTTTACATGGTCAAGTTCCATTAGATAGTTTGATGAGATATTTGGTTTTTAAACTTAATCACATTAAACCTGTTTCAGTCATAAGAATATATACGAACTTACACTACAACAACATGGGAGGAGACTTTCATGAAGATGACGGAGATACGACATTTATTTATATGCCGTCTCAAGGTCTTAAAGATGATGAAGGACATTTTGAAATAAAAGATGAACCTTTAGTTGAATATAAATTTAACAGACTTATTATGTTCGATGCAAAGAGACCACATAGAGGACATCGTCCAAAACAAAATATACCAAGAGTAACCCTTGCTTTTAAAACTACATCTTTGTTACCATGATAAAAAAATTAGATATTCTATCAATTGATTTTGATTGGATTACAAATGCAAGACAACAACAAGAACTTTTAACATTTATTATTCCAATGTTAGATAATCATCCAGATGTAACATTAGCACTTACACATGATAAAATTTACCCTTTGTTCGGACATGGTTATGATGAATACAATCTTATCAATGTTGATCATCATCATGATTTTTTATACGAGACTTATGATTTAGATGAAGGTAATTGGTTGTATCATTTATCAAATGTTTTCTGTAATAAAATTAATTACACTTGGATATGTAATCCACACTCACAACACTACCCAATAAGAAGAATGAAAAACCTTAAATCGTTTAACTTTGATCATAATTTAAGTTCTATAAAACAAAAGAAATTTGATAAAATTTTTTTATGTTGTAGCCCTGATTACGCAACATGTCCTGAAGTTAAAACATCTTATAAAATAATAGAAAAAATATTGATAAAATGAATGAGGCTTTTTATACAGAACTTACAAATCAATTAGAAAAAATAAATATTAATTTATCAGAAGAACAGATACTTAATTTTTTAAAAATAAAACATCGCTGGCCTTTTAGTTATCCTGGAGGTCAACCTAGTGTTGAAATAATTACGAATAATGGCGACATGAAACGTATACCTTTTTTTAATGTCTCTGGATATTTAGACTATGATAAGTGGAAACACTTTTATGATTTAGGTTATACAACGGTTATTTCTAATATTTTGGATCTTACAGATGATTTAAGAAACCTATCCGCTTTTCTACAAGATAAGTTAGGTAATGAAATTAACGGTAATTTTTATTTTAGTAAACCAGGTCAAAAAGCCAGTTTTGATTTACACACGCATAATTACAATGTCATAGTAAAACAAATTTATGGTGATTCTAAATGGATTTGTGGTGGCGATAAACTTACTTTGATGCCACAACAGGCATTATGGATTCCTAAACGAACTCCACATGCAGTTACATCTAAAGATGAAGCCAAACTTTCTTTGACCTTGAATTGTGAGTAGAACATGATATTAAATAAATATACAAGGAGAAATGAATGTTTGAATTAATTAATAATAAAAAGAAATTAGCAACTAAAGGACGATGCACAAGTTTTAATGTTTCTTATTTAAAAACAGAAACTATTTTTTATGGCGTTTATACCAAACAACATATTTTACATAATTTAAGATTAAAAATACAACAAGGACTCAGTGAAAAGAATAGCTACAGAACTTACGTTCGTGCAGGAATGACTGATTGGAATTATCTAATGGAAGATCCTTTTTTCTTAGAATTTTGGAATGATGTAATTGATGATAATGCATATGGTTTACAGCCAGGAGGAGCAAGAACAGATTTTAAATTACTAGAGGCTTGGGGTAATGTTATGAAAGAAAGTGATGAGATTAAACCTCATGGTCATGAAAGTTATCATGGAATATTATATTTAACTGATGGACCTCCATTAATATTTACAGAAGCAAATATTTGTTTTTTTCCTCAGCCAGGTAAATATATTATTTCTCCACCTAATATGATGCACATGGTTGAAAAACATAAATCTGAATTAGAACGAATAAGTCTTGTTTTTAATTTTAGAGTCCATGATGATTTTAAAATTGTAAATGAAGATGCAGCTTATGAAGGAGAGAAAGCTAATTATGTTCCTGGAGCTGATGATTAAATAAATAATTTATCTTCTTGGTACTGACATTTAATCCAAGATGTAGCAATATATTTTACATCTTTAAGTGGTGGGTTACCTCGATGAACATAAGGAAACCCTGCAGGCCAAATAGCAAATCTTCCTTTTTTTGGTTTCACACGAAGTTTTTGATATAAGAATTCTGTTTCACCGCCCTCTTCAATATCATTTAAATAAAGTGTCCAAGCTAAAAATCTATTCGCAGTTCCGATAGTCGATCCTTTTTCGAAGTGCCACAAATGATATCCTTCACCTGGTAGTGTTTTTTGAATTTTAACGATATCGTAAAAAACTTCACCATCTAACATAGTATTGAGACCGTATTCTTTTATATACATTCTTACTAAAGTATTTAAATTCATTAAAAGATTTTTACAAACGTAAGTATGTTCATCTTCTAAAGATTTAGAAGTTAAACTTATAGCTTCATCTTTTTTCTGCACATCATTAGTGCCTTCAGATACAGCTCTAGTTACAGTTTTTTGATCTTTACTTTTTGTTTCAAATAACTCTTTTAATTCATCACAGTGTTTATCTAACATGTAACCATCAGCTGTCCAAATGTGATCTTGTCTACTTATCTTCACGGAGCTCCTTTGGGTCATTAGCATATTCTTTATTTTCACCATTTACATCTACGTAGTGTAAAAAGACTTGTGCATTATGATCACCTTTAAAAGGTTTTCTACCATGTAAAACATCGCATCCTAAATAAGCAACTGCATCTCCCTCTTCCATAGACAACCAATTATTGTTCATGTGAATCGGCCACTTTTCTGATTGACTTATACATGCTGTTACACTTACTTCACAAGATGCTCTATCCATATGATCTTTTAATATTGATCCAAAAAAATAATAACGCCAGTAAGTGTATGCACAATCTAAACTTAATTGTGTATATTTCTGCACCATAGATTTTTTTCTTTGTAAGAATACCTGCATCAAAGGATCTTTATAATAAGAAGGTGCTAATGGACTTTGCCCATCATTACATTTTAAGGCTAATTGATCGTCGTTTAATTTTTCTAAAGTGTAAGATTTTAAAATATTTAATTCTTCTTGATTAAAGAATTTAGGAATAAAAATATAACCTGAACCTTCTTTTATGCTAGCCATGTAATTACGCTATACCTTGTTCCTTTCGTAATGGGTGTTACAGAATGTGGATACATAAAATTAGAAGGAAAATAAATAAGTGTTCCTTTTTCTTGCTTCACCGTTTGTAAAACTTCTTTACCGTTTGGATGATAAAATTCAAAATCACCACCTTCATATCCTTCATTTAAATTTAAAATAACACTAACTTCTCTAGGATGTCTATGAAAAGCGTCAGTATGAACATTATACTTACCGCCCACCTCATATTTTAAAATTTGCATTTCATGTACTTTTTGTGGTCTGCAATATGGAAACTTTGCTTTATGCACATAAAAATATTTTGATATTTCAGCTTCTACGAGTTTAGTTAGAATAGATTGTGTAATTCCAGCTGATGGAAAAATTTCTTGAAGTAAAACATTTCTAACATCTAAATTTGTGCCACTAAATGTTGAACCTTGTACACCTTTAGTATGGTCAATGTATTCTATTAACCTTGTATACAACTCATCATTCGGCTCACTCTTTACGACTGTGACTCCGTTTATAACATCCATAAAATTTTAAAAAAGATTAGATAGGCGTTGATGTGTAACTTGTTAATCTTGCCCCTAATCTCGCTACTTTCTGTTCTTCTGTTTCTCCATCAACATTGTTATTATCCCATTCATCTTGTTTGTATGCTAAATAAGCAGCGTCAAACTTGTCAACAAATTGTTGGAATGAACCTAATGTTGAAGAATCATAAGAAACATTTCCTGTATTAGTTTCTACTTGATCATTATCTGTATTGTCATTTGTAAACTGTATTGCTCTCAAGCCATCAAATTTTGACTGACTCCAAAAAGCATCGTCATTTATTTCAATACCAAAAGCAGAACTCGCATCAAATTCATCACATCTTTTGATAACTCTTTTATCTGCAAATGTAACAGTCCAACTTCCGTGTTTCATAATAAATCTCCTTACGTTTTAATTATATATATCAAAGTTAATGTTTGTTGTAAAGTACTGACAGCATCTCCTGTAAAACTCGCAGAAGATAAAGCGTGTGTATGTGCTCCTCCTCCACCTGCAGATCCTGTGCTACCGCCTCCGCCAGCTTGACCACCATTTCCAGTGCTCATTGAATTATTTTTTGGATGAGCATGAGCTGCAATAGTGGGAGTTGCAAGTGTTGTATTTCCAATGTTTCCTGTAACATTTCCAGTGACTGACACTGTTGTACTTCCTGATTCTGTTCCAAGGTTTGTATTCGGACTTTTTGCCTGACAACATCTTTCTTGTAAATCTGGCAAAGTAAAAGTTGATGAACCATCTCCTGATCCGTAAGTTGTACCAATAATTGCAAATAGTGCAGAATAAGTTGATCTGGAGACATTCGCACCATTACATTCTAAAAAACCTGATGGCACTGAAGTTGAAGACCAAGGCACAATTAAACCAGTGTTAACACCTTCAACACCAGAAAGGTTTGCTCCTGAAAAATCATATCTTGTTGCTTCATAATTTGCCATAAATTACCCTTACGTTTTAATTATATACTTTGTTATATTTATTGGTTGAACCACACTAGCAGCATCTCCTGTAAAGTTACATGAAAGAGAATGATCATGTGCTCCATCTCCTCCAATAGATGAACTAGAGCCGCCACCCATGCCGCCTCCGCTGCTCATTGTTCCCATTTCCATACCTCCAGTTGTTCCTCCTCTACCTGTTCCAGGGTGACTATGAGAAGCTAAAGTTGGTACGGTGATAGTTGTATTTGCTAAACTTCCACCAACGTTTCCAGAAGTTGCAACTGTGTTGTTATTTACCGCTGTTCCTAAATTTGTACTTGGTGATAAACCTTTTACAATTTTATCTGCTAAATTTGGTAAACCAAAAGTGGACGAGCCATCTCCTGATCCATAAGTTGTCCCTATAACAGCAAACAGAGCTGAATAGGTTGATCTTGATACATTTGATCCATCACATTCTAAAAATCCACTAGGAACTGATGTTGCACACCAAGGTATTATTAAACCTGTATTTACACCTTGAATACCTGTTAAGTCACTTCCATCAAAATTATATCTAGTTGCTTCGTAATTTGCCATTATGTTTTTATAATATACATCAAAACAAGACTTGCTTGTTCTGGATTTATATTACCTCCAGTAAAAGTTGCTGATGAATTATGGTTGTGGGCTCCGCCACCTCCAGCACTACCCACAGGAGATGGACTCCCAGCTCCTGGGTTGTTAGGTCCTTCAGGACTATCCATTCCTCCACTACTCATTAAAACTCCACTGTGAGAGTGACTTGGTATAACTGGAGTAGTTAACGTTGTATTTGCTGCTGTGATAGAAACGTTACCTGTAACCTCTATACTTGTTCCACCTACCGCTGTAGCTAAATTTACATTTGGTGATCTGCTTTGAACAACTTTATCTTTTAAGTCAGGTAAAGTAAAAGTTGATGAACCATCACCTGATCCATACGTTGTTCCTACAACTGCAAATAAAGCAGAGTAAGTGCTTCTTGAAACATTAGAACCATCGCATTGTAAAAATCCAGAAGGTGCAGATGCTGCGCCCCATGGAATAATGATACCAGTGTTTACACCTTCGACATCCGAAAGATTACTGCCATCAAAATTATATTTGGTAGCTTCATAGTTGGCCATCTATTATTTCTCCTTATAGGTCCAACCTGTGGTAGCGTCTCCTGAAAACACTAACGTCAAACCAGCACCTTGTGTATTTACAACAAGGTCTGCTGCTGAGTTAGCAATGTTAGAACTATTTCTTCCAATAGTTAGTGCGTTTGTATTAAAATCATATCCTTGATCTATAAATGATACTTCGTCTCCTGTAGCTGGAGACGCTGGAAGAGTTATTGTGACTGCACCACCATTTGTGTTAACTAAAAGCTGCGCACCAGCTTGAACTGTTTCTGCTGCGGTAACTACTCTCCATTTTTTATATTCATTTGCTTTTACAACATTAGTTCCATCAGAATATAAAACATAACAATTGCCTTCACATAATAAAACACCGCTTCCAGATGAAGTCTTAAAAGTTAATGTATAACCTGCATGATCAGTGCCATCTACTACGTTGTAAACTTTTTCAATACTGTCTGGGATCGTTACTGTTCTATTTGCAGCAAGTGTGCCTGTAAGTTTTAAAGTTGCATTTCTTGCATTTGAAATTGTAGCATCTGTCATTGCAAGAGCTACATCTGAAGATGCAACGTCTATTGCTTGATAACCCGCTACTGCTTGTTGAACTAAATTTAAGTTTGTATTAGTTTTTGTACCCCAAGTACCGGCATTTTCACCGGTTGCCATTAATTCTAATTTTAAATCACTTGAAAATGTAGATGCCATTTTTTCTCCTTATGCCACGTCACTATAAGACGTATTTGAACCTGTGTCAACAGCTTGATAAGCTTGTATTCCAAATCCTGTAGATGTACCAAATGCAGCTACAGAAGCTGTTGATTCTAATCCTGTTACACCTATTACATCAGCAGGAGCTAAAGATCCAACAGAAAATGTTGCAGATACACCTGTTAGTCCCATTACATCGGCAGGTGCTAAAGATCCAACCGAAGATGTCATTGCTTGTCCTGATAACACTAAAATAGGATTTGAAGTTTGAGTAAGATCACCTAAACTTATTGTAGCTGAAACTCCTGTTATACCTATAACATCAGCAGGTGTTAACGCTCCAACAGAAGATGTTGCTGCTTGTCCTGTTACACCCATAATGTCTGCAGGGGCCAAAGCTCCAACAGAAGATGTTGCTGCTTGCCCTGTTGGAACAACAGTTACATTTCCAATAGTTGTAATGTCTCCAAGAGAAGTGGTTGCACTTAATCCAGTTACACCCATGACATCAGCAGGTGCTAGTGCTCCTACTGAAGATGTTGCAGCTTGTCCTGTTAATTCTGCAACAGCATCATTTGCTGCTCCCCATGCTTCTTCACCCCAACCATCACGACCCCAACCTACTTCGTTATAAACTTCTGCTAACGCTCCGACAGAAGATGTGAGTCCAAAACCTGTTGGTGCAATAGTAACTAAATCAAAAGCAGTTACAGTTCCTAAAGATGAAGTTAAACTGAGTCCTGTAACAGGAACTTCTAAAAGTGACTCTCCGACTGCGGTTCCTAAAGATGAAGTTGCAGATACACCACCTAATTCAACAGCATATTCTACACCCCAACCAGAGTTACCATAAGCTTGTCTTCCCCAACCAGCTTGGTTAAATCCATCTGCTGTTCCAAGTGAAGAAGTTAAACTTAAACCTGTGACGGCCTCAGTTATGGTGCTAGTTCCCCAGGCGTTGTCGCCCCAACTATTTGCGCCCCAGGTGGAAGCCATAAGGTGTTACCCCCTTATGCTATTCTGATGATCGCGTTCGATGCGTCTGCGGTTGGAAATTGAATCGTAAAAGTTCCGCTTGTTACAGTTTTATCTGCACCAAAATCAATCGCACAAACTGCAGGATCACCTGAAGCTGAGTCATTGAATATTAGACAGCCTCTTGCTGTAAATGAAGCTGAAGTG
>CENS01077473.1_pt1 | contig 10944 bp, 16 predicted proteins | sample 530201 | NCBI WGS metagenome assembly CENS01 (sample SAMEA2619747, study PRJEB7988) | marine metagenome | biome: marine biome (ENVO:00000447); feature: surface water layer (ENVO:00002042); material: "saline water (ENVO:00002010), including plankton (ENVO:xxxxxxxx)" | depth 5 m | reverse complement strand
GTCAGGTCAAATGGATCGCCATCTGAACCTGTTGATGTGTCTGTCCAATTGATGTCAATGCCGCCACCTTCAACAAATTTCCACTCTTTGCCCTGAGAGATTGTGACTTCTGTGCCATCACCATCTTCAACGACAAAAGTAGTCAATTGATTGGTATTGGTATCGGTATTAACAACCGTTTCTGTGGCGCTGGTGATGCCCGTGATATGACCATAGGTATCTAGCGTGATGTCTTGGATGTATGTCCTGCCAGAATTGTTTACAGAGGATTGGCTAGATGTATCCGCATGTGAAATTGTACGGTTTGAACTAAGCGCCCCTCCACCTGTTAAACCATCACCCGCCGTGATAGACGTTGAAACATTAAAAGACAGATCAAAGGGATCACCGTCTGAACCTGTGCTAGTATCTGTCCAGTTAATATTAACGCCGCCAGCTTCCCTAAACTTCCACTCTTTACCGTGGCTGATCGTAACCTCATTACCGTCACCGTCCTCAACTTGAAATGTTGTAAGCTGGTTCGTGTTGGTATTCGTGACGGTTTCCGTTGCGCTACTGATGCCCGTAATATGACCATAAGTATCTAAGGTAATATCTTGGATGTAAGTGCGGCCCGAATTGTTTACAGAACTTTGGCTAGATGTATCACTGTGGCTGATTGTGACCGTGCCAGATGTGCCGCCACCCGTTAAACCAGATCCAGCAGTAACTCCTTGAATGTCACCTACAGCGCCCGTTGTTATTGCAGTAACATGACCCCTGCCATCTACTGTAATTTGGTCAATCTTGGTAGCGTTAGATGTGCTTCCATAAGTGCCACTGAGGGTTGAGGTGTCTTTGTGCGAGATTGTTAGATCGTAAGGATCGCCATCAGAACCGTTGCTCGTATCAGTCCAATTGACATCAATGTCTTGGCCCTCAACAAATTTCATTTCTTTACCGTGAGAAATAGTTACTTCAGTACCGTCACCATCTTCCATTACAAATGTGGTCAATTGATTGGTGTTTGTATCGGTATTAACGACCGTTTCAGTAGCCGTTGCCAGCCCCGTAACATGCCCGTAGGTGTCCAAGGTTATATCTTGTATGTAAGTACGCCCAGAGCCGTTTACAGACGCCTGAGAGGACGTATCAGAATGGCTGATGGTAACGTCACCAGTGCCGCCGCCAGTTAGCCCACCACCGGCTGTAATCGTCTGATCGTTCTTGGCGTTAGCCTCTATGCCATCCAGCTTGCTGCCATCACTTGCAACATCGCGACCATCTACCGTGCCAGAAACAGCTAGATTGCCAGTTACACTTGCGCCCGTAGACGAAACCGTAACCTTGTCAGATCCACCGTGCTGAAGCCTGTTTAGATCATCCGCAACAGCCGTAATAGAAACGGTTGCCTGACCGGCCAGTGTAATCGCGTTATCGCTATTGCTGCTCTCTGTCGGGGATCTGGTTAGTGATGTGCCGCTGCTACTGTATGTGCCTGTGCCAATCTCAAAATTTGCACCTTCTTCAATCACGTACTGGACAACATCACCATTTGAAACACCCGCCGCTGCGAATGTTTGAAACCCATTGGACGCGGAACCCAAAGTGACAGTTCCGCTTCCAGTAGTGGCGGTTGTCATCTTGGCTCTGTTAAACAATTTAGCCATGATGAGTTACCTTTTTATGTAAGTGTCAGGATGCCGTTTGTGCCAATATCAACGGTGAATGTATCGCCATCGTTGAGCGTCAAGCTGGCCCCATAATCGTAATAACCAATGATCGGATCTGCCGGTGATGTTGGGGTGTCATTATACACAACGATATATCTAAATGCCGCCACTGAACCGCCGCTGGCAGTTAATGTCAGGTCATCTGCGCTTAATTTATATGTGCCAGATGTTTGTGTGCTAGTGACATTCGCTAACGTGCGAGATGACAGATTTGTGTAGCTGATTTCAGTGACATTTGCCAAAATACCATTTCCATCAGAGACGACATTTGTGCCTGATGTTGGATCGGTATTGCACAGCGCAACCTTTAAAGTGTCGCTGTCCAGATCCATAGCGTTTGCCAAATTTACAACAAAGTCATTGACCTTTGTAAAGCTTGCCATGTTTAGTAACTCCTAATTTGAATACGCCGACCCGCGCCAGCAGTCTTTGCCTTTTCGCTCTCAGCATTTATACCATCTATTGCGCTTTGATACAATGAAGTCCAAACGGCCAACCTTCCATCATCACCCAAAAATGGCGCTGTCTGCATCAATGCTCCGAACAGGTATGCGTCTTGATGCTTTTCCAGAACCCAATTTGATGTGTTGCTGTCACTAAGAGCAGGAATATCTGAATAATAAACCATCTCAAAAGTATAATCTGCATCGGGTTTCGGGAAAACTTCTATCGTACCGTCTACGATAGCATAATACTTTGGCTTAGAAGTTACGTCATTGGATCTTTCACGGCGTTCCGCTAACTCTCCAATGCCAATCAATTCTAAACGCAATGGATCTGAACCCGTTAGCATTGTTCTAACCGGCTCTAAAAAATCAGTTGGTAAAGCTGTGTATTGCGTATCTAATAATGCAGTGCTGCGGCGTTCCATACGCCAATGACGCACTTTGCGCTGCATATCTGCTTCTGCCAAGGCAATGAATGTATCTAATGACTGCGCTATGTCCTGCTTATTCGCATAAGCTAAGATTGCATCTTGCAACGTGGCATAAGATGTAATTGCCATTTAAAAGCCTTACCCCGCAACAGATGCCAGAGCCGATTGCTGCGCAGCCGCAACATCAGTAGGCGCTGATAAAGAAAACCCTGCCATCTTCATATCATCTAAAGCAAGAGTTTGCTGAGAACGTACCGCTGCCATAACCTGTTGGCTTACAGTATTGTTGAATACTGCATAGCGAGCATCATCCATTAAAAATGGCGTTGCATGAAGCAAACTGGTGTAAAGATAAATATGTGGGCTATCTGTCAATAACCAGTTTGTTGTATTGCTGTCAGACAAAACTGGCAGTCTTTGATAGTAATCTAAATCCAAAGATCCAGATGCCGGTGTAGGAGTGACCACTATATCACGGCCAACAATAGCGTAAAATCTAGGATTTGCTGCGTTTCTTGTGCGCGTTCTGCGCAACATTGTAAGCTGCTGTGGTGTAATTTGCTCTAATGGCTCATCTTCAGATGACGCTACCTGCGCGTAAACAATCTCTAAAGCATCTGCTGGCAATGTGGCGCGGCCACTCGTAATTGCTATAGATGTTGATTGCGTGACCATATCAGCAGAACGCAAAACATCATTTAACGTGCTTTCAGCCAACCTGATAAAATCAGGTATCTTTTGGTCAAGATCAGCGCGGTTCAGCCAATCGCCAAGTGCAGTTTGTAACTCTGCGTAAGTTGTGATCGCCATGTAAATCTCCTAAGATTGGCTTACTTTTATCATACTTTGGCTGAGAACCCAAGGTTAAACGCTTTTTGCATAATATGCGTTTTCTTCTCGCTCAACAACTTTTACTAAATAACGCTTCTGCATTGTGCCGGTAGGTTTCTCCTTCACTACCTCAACGCTTCTATAAAATGGGTCACTGCGCATTAGACCCAGCCCCATATCATCAACTTCTATTTCATATTCTGTCATTTTTTTATGCTCTCTAGGTATTCTACCAATGACATCATTTCTTGCCCTAACGGTTGAACCTCTTGCGGGATCACTTCGTTGAATTGAGTATAGACATCTGGCCTGTATTTTCTATTGCTAAGGCCCAAATATTTAGCTTCTTTTGCTAAACTCATTGCCCTGCCTTGCACCATTAGATTTACTTCATACGGTGTAAATTTCTTGTCAAACTCTGCCAACCTGTCCATTACTTCTTCACGCGCTAAAGGCATAAACCTTTTCATATCTTCAGACACATCGTAAAAGGCTTCTTCATCAGCAGTTGTTTTGTGGATAACTTCACCTAAACCACTTTCGGGCGTATAATTTGATGTTCCAAAATAGGATTGTGGCGGGTAAGGGTCATAAATTACTTCTGGCACTTCACCGTACTTAGATAATCGCGTTCCATAAGCTAACTCACGCTCCATGCCGCGAATATTAGGATTGCTTAAATGCTGCAAAGGGTCAATGACTGGCCGCACTTCATCAGAATAATGAAATAAATCAAGCAAACCTTTTGCTAACTGTGAAGCTTGCCGTAAACCCTTCCGCATTATCTGCCCCACTTTTTAATAATTTCGTCTAACTCATCACGCTCAATGCCTTTTGGCATACCCTGTGGATCTACAGCCCAATCTGGCAGCAAACCGGCCTTCTGATCGGCAAATACTGTATCAGCGCCCAAAGCAGTAGCATTTTGATCTGCAAATGGCCCACTGTTTAACCAGCTATTTTGACCGCGTGTCTCAGTTGTCATGGCTTTTCGGGCTTCTGGACTAAACATCCTGCTATGTTCCAGCCAAGCACGTTCTTCACCTTTTGCTCTAAATTGAGGGTTTCCTGCACCTAAATGACCAAACATATCATGCACAACGCGGAAAGCGTCATTTGCAACAGCATCTTCTTTATCGCCAACTTGCCCAACAAAACCAAGTAGAGGGTTGTCTGATGCATCAAACTCACCAGAACCGTAGCCAAAGTCAGTAGGAAATACAGTTAATTCTCTGTTTTCCACAACATCTTGATAACCCATCGCGGGGCTTCTTGCATATGGATCTGTCTGACCTTCGCGCAGAAACTTAAAATCTATGCCGGTATCTTTAAGCGCCTCATACTGCGCCATTGTTTCATTTTTCAACGCTTCATATGCAGCTTTTACTTCTGGATTATCTGGATCGTGCTTCATACGCTCATATGCTGCTGCTATATATTTGGCCCGCTGCTGATCCATTTCTGGGTATTCAATGTATTCTGGAATATCTATGTCAGCTTCATCCATATATTTGCGAGATGCGCTTTGCACTTCAGCAATTGGCCTAGAAGAAAATCTGCCTTCATCTGGAATACCTACCGCTGCCGGTCTGCCTTTTTCTGGCAAATTCATTACATCAGGGTTTGCCTCTAATGTATCGCCAAGAAGATATGGTCTTGATCGCTTAACCATAGATCCAAACTCACCGGCTTTATCAATTAACCCCGCAAACGGTGCAGCAACCATCTCTAATGGCGCTTCATTTTGCATTGCCAATAAATCACGACCTAATCTGTCACTGGAACTTTCGTTGAGATAAAATGGGAAACCTTCAGCAGCAGACTGGATCGCTCCTGTAGTAACACCTGTTGCTGCCCTATAAGCCGGTTCAATCGCACTAACAGCCCGTAACAATCCATATAAGGGATTAAATGATCCTTGCCCAATTTCCCCAATTTCATCCAATTCTGATAAGGCGCGTTGCGTTGTCTGCCTACCAATACTTTGACGCGGATCACGGTATTCTGGCTGTAAAGCGCCTCTATTCTGCAAAAGAAAATCTATAAAACTTGCCATTTTATCTTTCCGACAAATATCTAAACAAACCGCGAGCAAACCCCATTTTTGTTGCGGGACTTACGCCAGAATGCAAAAGGGTCTTTAGCGTTTCCATTCCGACATCAAGGTTGCTCTTATCTGGATCTCTAAAATCATCTAATTGATTTCTAAAATAATCTTCGCCCGCCTCTGGCGAAAGATCATACATACTTCCAGCAAACAAACCTTTTTTCGGCCCCATATTTGTCATTTTTGACATCATATAAGTTTCTTGCGGGCCAGCGGGCATTGATTGCAATCTCTCTACAGCGCGTTTTAGTGTGGCTTCACCATACATATGACCTTCAACGCCATCCTCTCTAGGACGATAAGCGTTAAAAGTATCACCTGTTATTTCTGCATAAAGATCCCTGTAGCTTTCAGCCATTTAACACTTCCACCTTTTACGCGCAGCCTTGCCCCGCTCACCTGTCCAGCCTTGTGATCTCGCGCAGAATGATTTTTTACGGGCCTTCTCTTTCTTCGTCTTTGGATTAGGTGCAGGAGCCTTGAGATTGCTTCCTGTGGCCTTGTTATACTTTGCCCTACCTTTAGCCGTTAAACCACCGCCACGCTTCACAGACAGCTTTTCTCCGCGCCCTACTGATAAGCTTGGGCCAGACTTTCGGCTTTTAGGTTTTGCTTTAGCCATAAACTAACCTACTGCATAAACAATCTATATAATTCTTTTATATCGCTATCGCCAAAACCATCAACTATATACCCTTTCTTGAAAAGCTCTGATCTCATGAAATCTACTTCATCAGATGATGCAGAGGGAGCATACGTTAAACCAGTTGCCGCTTGCCTCATTTGACCTATTGGTTGCTCCATTGGAGATCCCAAGCTTTCCTGCTGTGTGGGCATTTGCATTGAGGAAGGCATTAAATAACTTGGCGCTGCTGGACGCGGAGCTTCTGGAATAGGTACTCCACCACGGCCCGCTTCACCCATTGGCATATTTGCATAGCTTGGAGAAGGAGCATCGTTATTCTGAACAGCATTTAAAATACCAGATGGGGCTGGTGTCGGGGCTGGCGGCTGATAAAACCGGCCACCCTCATCATAATAACCAACGCGCTCGCTTTCATTGCCAGCAAGCATATTGGCTATGTTGCCTAGACCACTAAGGCCACCCGCGCCTCTAAAGCCACCACCGCTTGCCTGTGGGCCACCTTGGTCAAACATATCGGTCAGATCACGGTAGCCAATTTCTTCACGAGGCACTAAACCTTCTGTAGCACCTAATGGAGCAACCTTCGCCACATTCAAAATATTAGATAAAGGCCCGCCAGCAAAATACGTTCCAGACTGGTTCATCCCGCCACCGTCAAATGCATCTATGTATGCAGGAACATATTTCCCAGCATCATCATAATAACCAAAGCCACTTTTTTTTGTGCGGCTGGCAGTAATGGCTTTTTGACCTTTAGATGTGGACGGGTCTACCGACTTACCGCCACCTTTCCCGCTACTGCCACTTGATTTTGACGATGCTTTTGGTGATGCGTTTGACCCGTTATCATCACTACCAAAGTTGACAGGCTTTAATCCCTCTGGACGCTGCTTAGGTCTAATCATTTTTTCTTACCGCCCTTACGGCCTTTTTTCTTGTATCCACAAGCCATTACGCTGTCCTCTTTTTTACAGATTTTTTGCGCGGTTTTGCAGTTTTAGCCGCAGCTTTAAAGGCTTTATCGGTAGGCGCACCTTTTTCACCCTTCTTACGCATTCGCTCACCAGATCCAGCTTTAATGCGTTTTCTTTTTTTATCAATATTTCTGTATAATGACATAGCAACCCCGCGTAGAGCATATATGCCGCACACTACCACATTAGGCTATGCCACGCAAATTCCTTCTGATTGGCTCACCCCAATCCTGTTGCGTCTGCTTTCCAACAGCTAAATATCGGAATGCATCTGCGCCGTGAGATGTCCAATCGTGCAACGGTCTGCCCCGCCAAGTCTTTAATCGCTCATCAAATTCTCTGCGGTATTGCCGCAATGCCTCAATGCCTCTAGCGCAATCTTCTTCGTCAAACCAGCATCGTGCAATCATAGATCGTGCCGCTTGTATCCCGTCATCTACAGCAAGCTTTGGTGCTATCGTGATGTCAGATATGCCCAGCGCGTCTAAAGTCTCTACACGGCTCTTTCCTGTGCCTAGCTCCTTCACTTGAACATCGTGCGGTAAAATATGCTCAGAATAGTGATAACCTTTCTCGCTAAGAACCTTTGCATAATGATCTAAGCCTACCCCGCTGCTTTCATAATAATCTATGATGCGGATCTCTTGCCCTACATATTGAGCAAAGAATATGGCTGTACTATCACCGATGCCAAGATCCCATGCCGTTGTAACACCTACGGCTGGATCGTAAGGCACATTCGTCACCCTACCGTCAGATGTAGCTGTTTTCATTTCTTGCGCGTAATATGCACCTTGGATTGCTGCTTCAAAGCTGCATTCAAACTCTTGGTCATACCGATCTTCGCCCATCGTGCGTTTAGCTTCTTCAAGTTCATCTTCATCAAGAATATCTGTCTCAGACGCTTTGAACATCCTGCACCACCACTCAGGATGGTTCTTCGCATAGTCATACATTTCCCAAAATTCGTTTTTACCTTTCGGTGTTCCAATTATTGTGGCGCGACCCTTACGATCAACGATAGCCGGTCTGATGACTGTGGGCCATGCTGATGCAGGGAAGTCTGCCATTTCGTCAAGCACTACCGCATCAAAATACAAACCACGCATAGCGTTGTAATTATCAGCGCCAAATAGCCGAAATCTTGCACCATTGGGAAAGTCTATCCTAAGTTCGCTATGATTTACTTTAATGTGAGGGATGTCTTTTGTATATTCCAGCGCGTAATCCCAAGCCACTGCTTTTGATTGGCTGAGATACGGGGCGATATAAGCCACCCTGACGCTAGGTAGATCAATGGTTAGCGCATCTCTGATAAGATCATTAACCGCAGCCACAGTCTTACCAAACCGCCTGTGAGCAACCAATACTGCAAAGCGCTCTGATCTGTTGTGGAAATCTCTCGCCTGTAGCCTTGGCGTATAGTCAATCTCTATGACTTCCATTTGATGACAAACTCATGCTCGCCCTGTGCGCCTGATCCTGTAACCTGTAATGGCAGAACCTTTCCCATAAGAGCCATGAAGGCAGTTGGGTTTTTTTCTGCTTGTATTTCAAGATAGGCAACCATGCCACGTTTACCACCAGCTAATTCAGCAGCTTCTAAGATAGCATCTTTTAAAAGCTTACTATTTTTATTCTTAGCGCCTTTGGGTCTACCTTTCCCAGCGGCGGGCGGTTTATTTTTCACTATGTTAGTGTCAGTTTCAACTTCTGGTTGCATAAGTCCGTCCTTAGAGGGTGCGTCTATATGTTGTGTATAGTATGCTAAGAACCACTAAAAGAAAAGACCCCCCTCGTTGCAGTGCAAAACCTAGCCAGAGGGGGGAGTTGAACAGACAGAGGGTATGACGCCCGATTAAAAGTCTATCACGCCTCAAATCGTTTTGCAAAACCTATTGCCTCGCGGTAGGGCAGAAGATCCTGTTCAGTAACCAAGCCACGCTCCACCAGTGCATCGCCCATCTTGCCGTTGACCCAATTATCACCGACAGCCTCACCACGCTTAATTCTCTCAGCATTGATCTTATAAGTATCAGGCTTCCAAGGCCCAGAAGCAACGTCACGGCCACTGGCTTTGTCAAAGCAACTTTTGATAGCTGATGCTATGTCAGAAGCTTTAGGCCATGAGCGCGAAGTATGAGCAGCCTTGATCTTTAACGCTGCACGTTCAAACGTACCGGCCAAATGATCTGGCGTAGTGTTGTTTGGGAATAGCTGATTTAAAGCTTTAGCCGTTACATCAATCTCATCTTGCTGCGCTGTTTCACTACTGCGCAAATGGCTAGGAATTGAATAGCTGCTTAACATTGCTGCCAGATGACGTTTAATCATATCTACTCTTTGACCATAATCCATTACACTGTCTCCCGTTTTGCTTGCTCAATATTTGTCATAGCTTTTTTATAGCTATCAGATTTCTCACCATGAAGTGATTTGAAGAACCATTCAACCTCTATGCTTTGCCACCCCTTTTCTTCGCACATAGCCAAGGCATCAGATGGCTCACCACCACCGACAAAGATCCACCGTAGTTTCTCAGACAATCTCTTAGCAGCGGTTTCAGTAAGTGGCTTCTTGATAGATTTGCGATATGCAATGAAACTGTCAGCAGCTTCTTCATCCATCAACCAAGTAGATAAAATTCCTCTAATATTATTACTTTGTTTATTAACTGGTTTATTATCTGGTATAGGTTCGCCCTCTGGGGCTGATCCATTTGCCCTCTGGGTCAAATCCACCTGACCTACAGGGCAGTACCATTTTGTCCTATCGTAACCCGACTTATTAAATGTTCCTGAGATGATAAGACCGGCGCTCTCAAGCGTAGACAGTGCGGTTCTAATCTGTTTGCCAGATAGATATGGAAACAGCTTTTCAAACGCTGCAATGCTGTTGTACGTCCAGTAAGCGCCCTCGTGCTTATGACGATTGTTCGCTGCATTCTTCTCTGTCCAGAATAAAATATTCTGATAAATGACAGCCGCGTTGACGCCTACAGCACAAGCAATTGCTGGATTAAAAGTGTGATTTGACATTATGACCCCTTTAAATTTTTGTTCCTATAGTGTATCAGGAGTACCATTGTGTTCTCCGACACTGTTTACCCCTACGAACCGTCAGCATGACCAACCACGCTGGCGGTTCTATTATTTCTGGCGTTCAAAATAATCTGACAAACGCTCAACTGTTTCGTAGCGAATTTTGCCAACGCCATTTCGCACATTGTATATAGTCCAGCGCGATAAACCAGTAGCATCTGCTATGGCTTGCACTTGACGATCACCAAGCATCTGCTGGATCTTATCAAGTCGGTACATAGTACTAGCTTCCATTTTTTTTACTCCAAAAACAATTATGGGGTTGTGCATAGACTACATTGCTGATAGGTACAACCCACAAAATGCAAGTAGGGGTACAAAATGCATAAACATCCAACACCAGCAGAGATCCAAGCTGCTATCGTAAAAGCTATGATTGAGATGGCTGTAAAAGAAAACATCTCAACGCATACTGTAAGCCGCATGATTAAGGCTGTAGAGACAGGCGTTAAAGCTGCAAACTTTCACCATGATTTGACTAAGGAGATCGCTGGTTATGCAGGTTAATAAATTTCATCAGGCAATGGATCTTGTTGCTGAGTTAAATAAATCCCACGGTGTAAAGCAGCGCGGGGGCAAGCAATACACAGAGGTTGCCAAGCGCGTAGAAGCTTTCCGCATGTCATTTGGCGGTGATTACGGCATCACGACTGAGATTGTACATAACGATGGCAAGACAGTTATTGTGCGGGCTTT
>CENS01073036.1_pt1 | contig 10952 bp, 6 predicted proteins | sample 530201 | NCBI WGS metagenome assembly CENS01 (sample SAMEA2619747, study PRJEB7988) | marine metagenome | biome: marine biome (ENVO:00000447); feature: surface water layer (ENVO:00002042); material: "saline water (ENVO:00002010), including plankton (ENVO:xxxxxxxx)" | depth 5 m | reverse complement strand
GACGCGACTGGCCTAGAGCATAACGACCGTATGCAGGACACTGCTGGTGGATTTGTGAGTGCTGGCTTTGAGGTCGGCATGAAGGTAACGATTAGCGGTTCATCAAGCAACAACGGCAGCGGCAGGTTAATTGTTCAGGTAACTGAAGACACAGTTTTGTTTGCACCGTCTGTAGACGTGGCTGATGAATCGGCAGGATCAAGCATCACAGTCACTGGCGATCTTATTGCCGATGATTCCTTTGAGCTTGGTGCCTTCTCAGAGACAACAGGCTACCCAACAACAATTACATTCTTTGAACAGCGCCTTGTGTTTGGGGGTACGGCAACCCAGCCACAGACATTGTTCTTCTCTGTTGGTGGTGATTTCACAGACTTTGCCAGTGGTATTGATGCAGACGATGCGCTTACCTACACAATCGGCTCCAACCAAGTAAATGTAATACGCTATCTTACATCTGCTAGGGCGCTGATCATTGGCACGTCTGGTGGTGAGTTTGTGATGCGTGCTGGTGAAGATGCACCGATTAGCCCAACCAACGCTGTGGTGAAGAGGCAGGCGAGCTATGGCTCTGCAAACATCCAGCCAGTTACCATTGGCAACGTGGCTTTGTTTGTCCAGCGTGCAAGACGCAAGATCAGGGAGCTTGTCTACAACTTCGACACAGACAGTTATGTGGCTCCAGATATGACAATCTTGGCCGAGCATATCACCGAGTCAGGCATCAAAGAGATTGCGCTGCAGCAAGAACCAGACAACGTTGTTTGGATTGTGCTGAATGACGGTACGTTTGTGGGCATGACCTACAGGCGTGAAGAAAATGTTGTAGCCTTCCACAGCCACAGTCTTGGCGGCAGCTTTGGTAGCGATAACTTTGCCCACGTTGAAAGTGTGGCTACTATCCCTGGCAGCATCGATGAGGATGATGTTTATGTGGTTGTGAAACGCACCATCAATGGCGCAACAAAAAGATATATTGAGCTGTTTAACTTCTTCGACTTCGGCAGTAATATCCTAGATGCTTTCTTTGTAGACTCTGGCCTTACCTATGATGGCTCTGCTGTTACGCAGATCTCAGGCTTGGATCATCTTGAGGGCGAGACTGTCTCTGTGATTGCCGATGGTTCTGCACATCCAGATGTAACTGTAAGCTCAGGCACCATCAACTTAGATCGTGAGGCAGAAGTTGTGCATATTGGTCTGGGCTATACAAGCACGTTGCAGACAATGCGCCTTGATGCTGGATCTAAACAAGGCAGCGCTCAAGGCAAGACAAAGCGGATCAGGGATCTGACGCTGCGGTTGTACAGGTCTGTTGGTGTTGAGGTTGGTGACGCGACAGACAACCTTGATCGCATCCCATTCCGCAGTTCTGCAACGCCTATGAGTTCTGCGGTGCCGTTGTTTACTGGCGACAAAGATATTGAGTTTAGTGGCGGGTTTGATACCGATGGATTTATTGTGGTGCGCCAATCGCAGCCGTTACCACTTACGGTTCTAGGTATCTTCCCAAGGATACAGACATACGACAGATGAAGCTGATAAGTTATAGCGCACGTCACTTAGATGAGATACTTTCGGAGGGCTTTAACAGGGGCGCACCATCCAGCACCTTTGGTATGGATGCTTACAAGTCAGAGCTTGAGAAAGCAAGCTACTCATACACTGTGGTCTGCGGTGACGACATTGTGATGTGTTGTGGGTTGTTGCCTATGTGGGATGGTGTGGCTGATACTTGGATGCTCGGCAGCGTAAAGCTGCACAAACACAGAAGTGATTTTATTAGACACGCAAAAGGTGCTATGCTGTCTGTATTTAACGACCTTGGTATGCGCCGCGTTCAGGGCGCGGTTTCAGTAAACTGGGAAGAGGCGGCAAGGTTTGCACATTATATGGGTTTTGAGGAAGAGGGCGTGATGAGGAAATACGGGCCAGACGGTTCTGATTATATCCGCGTTGCGTGGGTGCGCTAATGGCATTTATGATTCCACTAGCCCAGATCGCACAGGGTAAGCAACAGGAAGCTGCTTATAAGTATAATGCAGCTATTAACGAGCGTAATGCTCAGGTTGCAGAACAACAAGGCGAGCAGCTTGTTTATGCAAACGAGCTTGAGATTGAGAAGTTTAAGGATGATTTCCAAGACCTTCAGGCGGCAACAACGCAGGCGTTTAGATATAATGGCTTTGTTGCTGGTAGCGGCACACCACTAAAGGTTGCGCTTGCTAATGCTGCAGAAGCCGACGAAGAGATTGCAATCCGCCGTTACAACGCAAAGGTTGGCAAGCAACAAACAGAAGAATCCGCTACGCAAGAGCGCATGCAGGGACAGCTAAACAGGATGTATGGCCGTCAAGCAAGGCTTGCTGGATACATTAACGCTGGTAGCAGTCTGTTGCAGATGAGCGCGCAGGCTGCGCAAGCAGGTGGGGGTGCAGGCTAATGAGGGTGCCACAGTATAAAAGCGGTACACAACAAACAGCAGAGGTCGGCGGACAAAGGTTTACCGTTCAGGCATCCCCTGCTGCATCATCAGCTGCATTGGGTGCGCTTGGCAGCCTTGCAGAAACAGCAACCAATATTGCCTTTGATTTCTATGAAAAAGAAAAGAAGATCCAAGATGAATCTCAGATAACAGATCTTTCAAACGAGTATCGTTTAGGCGTTCAGGATTTATTTGAGCAATCAAAGCTGCAAGACCCTGAAGTGCAGGACAGCTGGTTTAACGAAAACGAAAAGAAACTGCGCGGTCAGATCATAGGCAGGTCTGGCAACAGGCGCGTTCGTAATGCGCTTACCAACGATACAGACAATGTATATACATCTATATTCCCAACGGTTCGCAAGTTTGCCAATACCAGAAGAATAGACAAGCGACTGGCTGGTGCCTTTGAAAAAGCGCAGTTGCTTATTAGGGATTCGGCGGACCCAGAAAGTAAGGCTTTAAGGAACAGAGCATACACAGAGCTTTTGGGTAATCCTGAGCTTGGTATTACTGGCCTATACGATCAGCTTCAAGAAGAAAATCTTATTTCTGCTACCGATGCGCTTGAGCTAATTACAAAAGCTAAAAATGAAATTTCTAGGAATAGAATTTTTGCTGAGTTCAATCAGCTTAGAACAATTAGCCAAAAGAACGCATATATCAAGAATCTGCAAAACTATATTCCAGAAGGTCTGGACAATGAAGACGTGAGATCAATTGCCAATTCATTGGGCGTTGAGGTGCGCAGACAGCAATCACAGTATGCTGCGGCTGTTAAGGGTGTTAGAGATGAAATTAAGGGTGATATAGATATAATTGAGCGTGGCGGTATCGTCCCGCCAGAAAGGATCGACCTTCACAGGAGAAGGGCTGGGGCAACGAATGATCCAGTAACTATTGCGACCTTGCAGCAGTTTGAAGTTTTAAATGAAACTGTTGATCAGACAAGGGGAATGAGTCCACCAGAGATTAGGGACTTTGCAAGTTCTGTTCAGTCAGGTGGTTTGCCAAACTATGGTGGCAAGGGCGCTGATACAGATTTTGAGCTTGATCTTAGAGACGTTTTAAATAAGCGCGCAAGCTATCTTGAGACAGAAATTAACAGAAACCCGTTGAACGCTGCGGAGAATACTGGCCTTGTTGATGTACCCCCGCTTGATTTTTCTAATCCAGAGGCTGCGGCTACAAGCGTAAGAAAAAGATTTAATAATGATGACATTGTATCGAACACATATGGGTTAAAACCTGGTAGTGCCTTCTTTAAGGCTGGTGAGGTGGCAGCTCTAAGCACAGCCCTTCGCGATGCCCCTGCAAGTGGGCAACTTCTCATACTATCAAACATTGTTAATGGTGCTGGCAAAAAATCGCCTGTCATTATTGAAAAGATTGCAGAAGAGTCGCCAGAGTTGGCACATGCTGCAGCAATGATACAGCTTGATTTACCAGACACAGCAAGAAGGGTTGTGCAGGGTGGTATAAATAGAAAAGCACAAGAAATAGGTGGCACCCAACGAGACTTTTCTAATGCGGCTCAAGAAATAATTGGGCCAGCACTTGCGATGCAACCCAATGCATATGCTCAAGTTATTGAGGGTGCAAAATCAATATATGCAGACAGAACGTTTGGCACGCCTAAATATAACGAGTTTGATCAGGAAGAGTTTGATAAAGCATTAGAAGCCGCTGCTGGTGGCGCAAATGGATATGGTGGCGTCCAAGAGATATTTGGCGCCAAAACAATCATCCCTCCATATGCCAACGAATCTATGGTTGAGGAAGCTATAGAAAATCTTGATGATAGATCCATCGAGCTTGTTAATTTTTTGAGGACTGGCGAGTCGACAAAAGTTGATGTTGATCAAGGTCTTCTTGAAGAGATTAGGGATGGCGAATTTAAGCTTATGAGTATGGGCGGTGAATACTATTCGCTGTACAAGGGTGATTACGAGTCAAACCCAGACTCCGTGCGCTTTGCCCAAGACAAACTTGGTAATAAGATCGTTGTCGATTTACGCGCTATGCTGAGGTAACAATGTTTAGTCTTGATAAGGTAGACCCAGCAAAAATTGCCACAATGAATGGTGTCAGCAAGCCAGCACCTACCATACTCGAAAATATTGAGATGGGGTATCAGGCTGGACGTGCGCTTGATAACACATCAAGTGAAGTCGATCTTATCAAAGAAGAGTTGCAACCCATTATCGATAGGGTAAACGAAAATTCTGACACTAAGTTTTATAATCCAGCCAACGATCTTGGCGGCGGTCTCATCTCAGCGCCAGCAACACAAGGTACTGGCAAGAAAAGATTTCAATACCAGATGGGCGAGATTATTAAGCACATCCAGAACAATGAGGATCTTTATCCAGATCTCATAGACCTCTCCATTGAGAGTATAACAGAAAGAGCAAAAGAAAAAGCGCGTATAAAGCGCGAAGAAATGGGCGAGCTGACCAACAGATCAGACAGCGTCATTGATGATATATTTCAGTTTGGTGGCGCTTTGGGCGCAGCACTTACAGATCCACTAAACCTTGAGCTTATGATGGTAAACCCTGTGGGTGGCGCTGCTGCAGGACTTCAAAGAACGCTTATGGGTACAGTTCTCAGAGAAGCTGTGATTGGTGCTGGCGTTGAGGCAGTTACTCAAGTTGGTGTTAAAGAGTGGTATGAATCGCTTGGCTTTGAATATGGCTGGGATGAATTTGTTGCCAATACAGTTGCTGGTGGTGTGTTGGGCGGAGGCGCGCCCCTTGCTTTCAAGGGCGGTCAGATAACATACCAGCAGGCAGCTAAGGGCGTTAAGGCCCTTAAAGATTCTGGAGTTTTCAAAGGCAACAGGCGCACAGACACATATGAAGCTGCTGCGGAAAATCTTGACTATGGCAACAGCACAAACCCAATTATTGACGAGGTAGAGCACGAAAGCAGGCTAAACCGCGCAGAGCTTGATCTTGAGGCTGGTGATGAACCAGCAATGCCAAACTACCCTAATTCAGAGCCTGTTCTTAGGAATGTTGAAGATGTTGATAATCTTGATGGCCTTATAACAAGGTTTGATCCAGATGAAGTGGGTGTGGATGCAAAGCTGTTCCAGTTTAAGGAGGGCGGCGATGAGTATGGCGTCACCGAAAGACTGCGCGGTGTTGAGAGCTGGGATCCTGTAAAGTCTGGTCAGGTTGTTGTCTATGAGTTTGAGGATGGCAGGCTGTTTATAGCAGACGGACACCAGCGGCTTGCACTTGCTAAAAGAATTAAGCAGCAAGACCCAAGCCAAAGCGTAAATCTTTATGGTGTTAAGCTTCGCGAGGTTGATGGCGTAACACCAGAGCAGGCTCGTGTGACGGCGGCAGTTAAGAATATTGCTGAGGGTACTGGCACAGCGGTTGATGCGGCAAAAGTTTTGCGTGTTTCACCAGAAAGGATTGGTGAGTTACCGCCACGATCTGCATTGGTGCGTCAGGCGCAAGATCTAACCGCGCTTGATGATGATTTGTTTATGATGGTCGTAAACGGCAACGTTAAGGCAAGTTATGCGGCTGTTGTTGGCAGGCTTATACCAGAAGATGTTGATCTTCAAGGCGCTGCAATGCAGGTGTTAGCCAAATCCTCACCAGCAAACGAGTTTCAGGCAGAAGCAATTGTGCGTCAGGTTCGTGAGTCTGGTTTAGAGCAAATGAAGCAAACAACATTGTTTGGTGATGAGATGATTGCCGAGTCTTTATTCTTCGAGCGCGCTAACATCTTAGATAGGGCGCAAAAAGAGATACGAAAGGACAGGTCAACCTTTCTAACCCTTAGTGAACAGGCAGATCGTATTGAGGTTGAGGGCAACCAGCTAGTAAAAGAAGCCAACAAAAAGCGTGCAGATGATGATGCAATGGCGCTTGCTGTGTTACAATCTGAAGCCAATAGAAAAGGAGCATTATCTGATGCGCTCACCAACGCGGCAAGAGAAGCGAAGCAAACAGGAAACTTCGCAGCAGCAACAAGGGGATTCCTTGATGCTGTCAGACGAGCAAATGAAGCAGGCGATTTCGCAAGGGCAGATGTTGGCGATGTTGGGCGCGTTCTCGACACTTCAGAGAAAACAGGCGTCCGCCAAGAAGAGGTTGCAGTCGAAGAGTTCAGCGATCCAGCAGGAGCAGGAGTAAGGCGTCAGGCTGGTCAGGCGGAGCTTGATATAGAAACTGACGGGCTGCCAGACGATTTTGAGGTTCCAGCCTCTATGTTTGACGGCGATTCAGAGCTCTTTTCTTCACAAACACTTGGCGAGATAAAAGAAGAAATATCGCAGGATCAGCGTATGCTTGATAGGCTTAGGGGTTGCGTAGAATGAGCTTGGATAAGTGCATAAACAATGCTGAAGCAGAAGGCACGATCACACAGGATCAGGCCGACACTGCGCGCAATACATACCAAGATTTGTTTGAGTATTATTCTGAAACAATGTCTGAGGAGGCCGCTGCATCTAAGGCAGCGCGCGAAGCGTTTGATACATTAGAGCGAGAGGCTGTTGAGCGTAAAAGGCAAAAGCTTTTGCAGGTACGCGCCACAGCTAGAATAATCGATAACATCGAAAGCTATAAAACTTCTTTGGGTGCAACTGATCCATATGAGGGCGCGACAGCGCTAATGGAACAGACAGAGAGGAGCTTGGGTTTTTCAAGCATAGCTCAGCGTCAGACTGCTGTTGAGGGCAGGGCTATGTCGCAGATGTATGAGGTACTAGCTACATTTAAGAGAGACTTGCTTGGCAATGTGCGCAACAAAGCAAAGCTTAACAATATGGTGCGTGAGTTGTTTGGCCAAAAAACTGGGGATGGGTCTGCGTCTGAATTTGCTCAGGCTTGGCGATCTTCCGCAGAATATCTCCGCAAAAGGTTTAATGCTGCTGGTGGTCGCATACCGAAGCGCGAAAACTGGGGTATGCCGCAAACACATGATATGGTTAAGGTTAGGAAAGCAGACCCAGAAAGCTGGATTGATTTTGTCCTGCCACGCCTTGATTTGGACAAGATGGTTGATGAGGTCTCTGGCCTTAGGTTTACAAGGCAATCTGTGCGCACTGCGCTAAGGGATGTTTACGAAACAATAGCCACAGACGGCTTTAATAAGTTTGAGCCTTCTGGCGCTAGACGTGGCAAATCTTTGGCAAATAGAAGAATGGACCACCGATTCCTTGTCTTTAAAGACGCAGACAGCTGGATTGAGTATCAGGACAAGTTTGGTGCTGGCGAGCCGTTTAGTGTTATGATGGCGCACATTAAGACGATGAGCAGAGACATTGCCCAGATGGAAATTCTTGGGCCAAATCCAGTAGCGTCAATCAACTATCTTGAAGGCTATCTCAATAAAAAAGCTGCGCTTGAAAAGAACGTAGACATTGAAAGCAAGGCCAAAAGATCAATCAGAAATATGAAGCTTCTGTATAATTTTGTTACTGGCAAGGAAATGTCGCCAGTCAATACAAAGCTTGCAAGCTGGTCTGCTGGTCTAAGAAATTTGCTAACATCAGCACAACTTGGTTCCGCTTCGATTGCTGCGATTACAGATGTAAACTTTCAGCGAATTGCCCGCGCAAGCTCTGGCTTGCCACAAACATCAACGATAAAACAATACCTTGATTTTATGTCTCCATTAAGCGGAACAGAGCGCGGTAAGGCTGCTGTTAAACAGGGGCTTATAGCCGAGGGTTGGACATCACTTGCTTCTGCGCAAATGCGGTATATTGGTGAGATTTCTGGGCCAGAGATAACGAGACGTATATCCGACTCTATTATGAGAATGTCGCTTCTTTCGCCAATAACGCAGGCTGGCAGGTGGGCGTTTGGTCAAGAGTTTCTTGGCGCAATAGCAGATGCATCTGGTCAAAAGTTTGGCGATCTTGATCCATCCTTTCGTGGGGTTATGCAAAAGTATGGCATCAACGAGGGCGAGTGGGACGTTATAAGATCCACAGATCTTGACGAGTCTAGTGGGGCATCGTTTTTTAGCGCAGAAAACCTTGAGTTGAGGGGTGACATTAACCCAGCAACTGCGCGCGAATTATCAACGCGCGTTTTGGAGATGATCAACACAGAAACAAACTTTGCCGTTCCATCTACATCATTCCGAGGTCAGCTGCCGTTTATTGGTGAAACACGTCCTGGAACAATTATTGGTGAGATTGCAAAGAGTGCGTTTATGTACAAAAACTTTGCGGTAACAATCTTAAACACCCACCTAATGCGTGGTGCACTTATGCCAACAAGTGGCTCCAAGTTTAAATATATGGCTGATTTTATTATAACAACAACGCTTATGGGCGCCTTTGCTATGCAGCTAAGAGAGTTGGCTAAGGGGCGTGATCCGCGCAATATGGATTCCCCAGAATTTTGGGGTGCTGCCTTCTTGCAGGGTGGTGGTCTTGGTGTGTATGGCGACTTTTTGTTTTCCAACCTTAATAGGTTTGATAGGGGTCTAGCAGAAACTGTTGCAGGCCCAGTATTTGGCTTCCTCAATGATGCAACCAACCTAACTGCTGGCAACATTGCCGAGCTTGTAACTGGTGAGGACACAAATGCGGCAAAAGAGTTTGTGGATTTTGCATCACGCTACACACCTGGGGCATCTTTGTGGTATGCTAGACTCGCACTTGAACGCAAGGTTTTTGATCAAATGAGAATTTACGCAGATCCAAAGGCCAAAAGCAAAATGAGGCGGCTAGAGACGCGGTATAAAAATGAGTTTGGACAAAGGTATTGGTGGAAGCCTGGCTACGAAGAACCAAGCAGATACCCAGACTTGGAAGAGGCACTAGGTAAATGACGATTTCGACAACCACAAATAAGGTTAGCTATAGCGGTAATGGCAGCACCACCACGTTTGCCTATACGTTTAAGATCTTTGCCGATGGTGATCTTAACGTGTTCATTCGTACAGCAGCTGGCACAGAGACGCTACAGACGCTGACCACCGACTATACCGTTACCAATGCTGGCAACAACAGCGGCGGTAATGTTGTGTTTGGTACTGCACCAGCAGCTACAGAAACTGTGGTTATCCAGCGTGTTCTCGACCTAACGCAAGAAACAGACTACGTTGCCAACGACCCCTTCCCAGCAGAATCACACGAAGAAGCGCTTGACCGACTAACGATGGTAACACAGCAGATCCAAGAAGAGCTGGATCGCTCCATCAAGGCATCTGTTACCAACACCATCTCAAGCACAGAGTTTGCTATCTCTGCTGCTGATCGTGCCAACAAAGTGTTTGCTTTTGATGGCAGCGGCGACATCAGCGTGACGCAGGAGATCGGCACGTTCAAGGGTAACTGGACAACGGCCACAGACTTTGTGTCTCGTGATATCGTTAAGGACAGCACCAACAACAACATATATATTGCCAACACTTCGCATACGTCCACAGGCTCCCTTCCCATCTCAAGCAACGCAGACGTAGCCAAGTGGGATCTTATCGTAGATGCTGCTTCTGCAACGGCATCCGCTAGTGCTGCATCAAGCTCCGCAAGTGCTGCTGCTTCCAGCGCCACAGATGCAGAGACAGCACAGACGGCGGCAGAGGCTGCACAATCTGCTGCGGAGACAGCTCAAACGGCTGCAGAGTCTGCGCAATCATCCACAGAAACCTTGTATGATAACTTTGATGATCGCTATCTTGGCGCTAAGGCAAGTGACCCAGCCACAGATAATGATGGTGGCGCGCTGATTGCTGGTGCTTTGTACTTCAACACCACCACTGGTATGAAGGTGTATGATGGTTCTGCTTGGGATGACGTAAAGCCAAGCGCAGCAGAGCAGACAAACATCGACACTGTCGCAGGCATCAGCGCAAACGTCACCACAGTTGCTGGGATTAGCACCAACGTCACCACGGTAGCTGGGATTAGTTCTGATGTTACTACTGTTGCGGGCATCGACTCAGACATAACTGCTGTTGCGGCAGATGCCACAGACATCGGCACAGTAGCCACGAACATTGCAAACGTAAACACAGTAGGTGGCAACATCTCGAGCGTAAATGCAGTGGCTGCGATTGATAGCGATGTGACAGCTGTGGCTGGTGATGCTGCTGATATTGGTACCGTAGCTGGGATTGCTGCAAACGTCACTACTGTGGCTGGCGTAAGCGCAAACGTAACGACAGTAGCTGGCATCAGCGCAGATGTAACGACTGTTGCAGGCGACAGCGCAGACATCCAGCTTCTTGCTGACAACATCGGCACCATTGCCTCAAAAGCAAATGCAGGTGCTAACTCCGATATTACTTCACTTTCTGGCCTTACTACGGCATTATCTGTAGCACAAGGCGGTACTGGTGCTGACAACGCTGCTGACGCAAGAACCAATCTTGGTGTGGATGCAGCAGGGACAGCAGTCGCTTTATCAATTGCATTGGGATAAATTATGGCAAACGATTTCAAAGTAGTAACAGACACAGCAGTAGGCACCAGCCCTGCAACGAT
>CENS01028443.1_pt1 | contig 10956 bp, 17 predicted proteins | sample 530201 | NCBI WGS metagenome assembly CENS01 (sample SAMEA2619747, study PRJEB7988) | marine metagenome | biome: marine biome (ENVO:00000447); feature: surface water layer (ENVO:00002042); material: "saline water (ENVO:00002010), including plankton (ENVO:xxxxxxxx)" | depth 5 m | reverse complement strand
AAAGCAAAGATATTTGCCTTAGTGCATGACTCCATTTTAGCAGAAGTGCCCGAAGATGAGGTAGAACTATATAGTAAGAAACTGAAGGAGTTTATTCAAAAAGATAGAGGACTGTCAATACCTGACGCTCCAGTTGGTTGTGACTTTGATGTTGCAGACGACTACTCTCTTGGTAAGTTTGAAAAACTATATGGAATATAATACATTAGAGAAAAAGAAAGAATCATTAGCTGGTAAAATAGTAAATGATTTTGTGTTTATACATATTCCAAAAACAGGGGGTAGAAGTATAACACAAAACTGTTTTCATAATCAGTTTTGTATGTATGCAGATTGGTACAAATACAGAGGATATAATAAGTTTATAACTCAAGTAAGAAATCCATACGATAGATGGGAAAGTATGTATTGGCACTTAAAAAGACACAAAGAGTTTGACTATGATTTTAATAACTGGACTTTAAAAACAATAATAGTTCAGTCTCAAGGAATTGTAAATATGAATAAGGTTTTTAATAAAGCAAATAAATACCAGTTAAAGTCCTTATGTCAAATAATGGGTAAACCTATGTGGTTTTGGATTGATAGAGAAGTTGAAGTTCATAAACTAGAAGAAGGTACTATCTGGAAACGATTAGGTATAGAAGAAAGAAAACTAAATGTAGGTAATAATAGAAAAGAAGTAATCTGGTCTGATGAAGCAAAAAGCGTATTCACCAAATACTTTGAAAGAGATTTTAAACAGTTCGGATATGATATTTGAAAACGAAAAGATAATATTTATACATATACCTAAGTGTGGTGGTAGTTCTGTAAATAGAACTTATAGACAATACCGCTTACCTAAAACAAAGAGACTAGCAATGAAAACTTGGTCGCCTGGATTAAATGTTATTTCTAAATGGAAAACAAATGAGAAACATTGGGTAGAAGTAACTAATATGCACGCTACTTATGACAGATATAAACCTTTTTATCCTAACTATCAGTATATAACTCAAATTAGATATCCCATGACAAGATGGGAGAGTGTATATAAACATTTATGTAAGTTAGATTTAGTACATACAGAGTTCTCAGAATGGACAGAAAGAGCTTCTGAATACTTACCAAAAGGTCAGTTTTGGAGACTGTTTGATAATTTAGATATATACCTAGATAGAACTCATGCTAATTATAGTAAACTAGAGATTTTGTTTTTACCTCAATGGACTTGGATAAGAGAAGAAGTAAAAATATTTAAACTAGAAGAAGGAACAATATGGGAGTGGTTAAATCTACCTGAACGGATAGATAATGTATCTCCTAAACAAGACTGTGTATGGTCGGAGAAAGCAGAAAACTTTGTAAAAGAGTTTTGGAAAAAAGATTTTGAATATTATGAAAGATAGAGATACTGTAGTATGCGTAAGTGGTGGCACTGAATGTGCTGCTGCTTTATTGTATGCGGTAAATAAAGGCATGAAAGTTGTAGGTCTACACTTAGCAGATAAGTCAGACCCTGAGAAAATATTTAAAGCATCTAAACAAGCTGCTGAGAAACAGTGTGAATTACTAGGAGTTCCCTTAGTTACAACTGTATGTGATATTCCTAAAGATAATCCAGGAGTGTTTGCTGTATATCAGTATCAATCAGCTATATTACAACTCATAAGAGGAAACAAGATGAGAATAAAAAATATAGTATGGGGTTCTAATGCAGAAGATAGTTTTAGACAAAGAGTACAATTAAGATACCCTAATAGAATACTAGCAGTAGATGCCGAAGATGTTTTAGAAGTTACACAAGTATCTTTAAAATCAGTTATGCATTTACCTGTCAATATATTTCCTTTTGAATGGATGACAAAAGCAGAAGTAGTATCATTGCTTGTAAGAAGTAACAAACCATTATATGATTTAATATTTACTTGTAATAATCCTACAGACGATTTAAAACCATGTGGTAGATGTAAAAAGTGTGCTGAAAAATGGTTTTCAGAAATGGTGGCAAAACAAGCTAAGTTAAGAGTGCAGGAGAGTGTTAATTATGTCAATAGTTACGATAGTTAAACCTTATGAAGAACTAACAACTGATGAACTTTACAGAGTTATACAGTTAAGAATACAAGGATTTATAGTAAGAAATGGAACTTGTTATCAAGACCTAGAAGCACATTATGATAAGAATCAATATTATATGATGTCATATGATACAGTTCTAGGCATAGAGCCACAACTAATGGTGGGAGTAAATGCTTTGTGTACAAATAAAGTATTTACAGGTGTGTTTGGTGAAGAATATCGTTATCCCGCATTTCGTAGACAAGCATGGGAAGATGCTTATAAAGGGGGTGCATCAACTCATGACCTAACAACGGGGCGTGAGTTTTGTAGAAATAATTTAGGTAGTCCTAACATGATGTTAGAGATTACATACGAAAAAGGCAGACAAGTCTTTTTAGATTTTGGATGTAGAGAAATAGGAACTAATATAGACTCAGCAGGAAGAAAGAACTGGGTCTTTGTGTATGAAGAATGAAAGTATTAATTTTTGGTCAGTCTGGAGCAGGTAAAACTTACCTGTGTAAAGCTATAAAACAACGAATGGGCGATAGAGTTGTCCATATAAACGCAGATGAAATGCGTAAAGAAGCTAACGACTGGGACTTCTCAGAACCAGGTCGTTGGAGACAGTTTAGAAGAATGTTGAATAAAGCAAATGCAGTATCAGATAGTGGTAGAATTGCATTGGTGGATTTTATATGTCCATACAAGTCAGGTAGAGAGCAGTTTGATGCTGACCTAACTATATTTATGTCAACAGTAGTAGAGAGTAAGTATGAAGATACTAACAAAATATTTCAGTGGCCTGAGTGGACTGAGTATGATTTCGATATACATGAGTGGGATGATGATGACCCTGTTGATGTATGTTGGAGCATAGGGCAAAGAATATGGAAGGATGAAACTCCTACAGTACAAATGCTAGGTAGGTGGCAACCTTGGCATGAAGGACATCAAGCATTATTAGAAAGATGTTTACAGAAAGCGCCACAAGTACAAGTGCAGATTCGAAGTATGGAATGGGATGAAGATAACCCATATTCTGCATATGAAGTAGAGAAAAACTTAAAAGAGAAACTAGCACATTTAGCTGGTATAGTATCAATATCTATAGTCCCTAATATAGTAAATATTACATACGGTAGAAAAGTAGGGTACAAGATAGAACAAGAGCATTTTGATAAACAAGTAGAGGATATCAGTGGAACAAAGATTAGACAAACTATGGAAAACAATAAACTATCCGATTGATAAAGAATATTGGATAAAAGAAGTAAGACAAGGCACAAACTTTCAATGGGAAGTAGACCTAAATAATTACGCAAAGGCTGACGGTAATATATGGTACACAGAAATTACCAAAAAGTATATAGATGCGATAGGACAATATAAAGTTCCTTTTTCTAAAAAGATGCATTGTAGACTTTTCTTTGTAAAAATTATGCCCGAAGATTACTATACTAAATACCCTAGATTAGGGGAGACTGGACTTATTTGGAATATTACTAGTATAAATCCAGTATCTAAACATAAAATAGTAGGCTCAAACAATGAAGGAAGTATTGCACTAAACGTAGAAAGTACTAAACCATTATTAGTAAATATGAATAATTTAAAAACTATAACAGATTTACAAAGACGAGATTTAGTATTAACTTTTAATGCACCTTTTGATAAAGTATTAGAGACATGGCGAGTATAAAAAGTTATAATTATAAATGGAAACAATATAAACATCATGGTGAAGAAACCATAGATGGATATACTTTTACTAGAATACCTCCAGTTTCAATTAATGGTAGATGGAACATGAAAATAATAAAGTTAACTGAAACCATACCTTGGCACACTGATTGGAATACTAAGTGTGCTATAAATTACTTACTAAATGATGATTTAGAAAGTGCAGGGCATATTGAAATGGGAGAAAAAGCAGAGAAGTTTCAGTACAGAATGGCACTTATTGATACTACTAAAAGACATAGAGCTGTAGTGTATAATAAACCAAGAAAAATATTAAAGATAAGTATTTTTGATGAAAGTTACGAGGAAGTATGCAAAAAATTAGATTCCCTATTTATGTCATAAATGAAGAGCCAGAAGAAATAGATGGATTGGTTATTATTGGTGACCAAATAGTAGACGATAAAAATATGGATGGTAGTAGTATAGGAATAAGAAGGCTACAAACACCAATGAAAAGTATTTATCCTTTACGTTATCAAATAGATGACGAAGTAGGAATGATGAAGCACAGGGGAAAACATTTTATAGATACCAATGGAGTTTATTGGTATGATGAAAAAACAACAACAGCTCAATTAAAATATCTTAAAATAAGAAAAGTTGAAAAGAAAGATATTGCATCAGTAATTTGGTTAAAGGACTGTCCTTTTCCATTTATTGAAAGTAGACCACCAACAGCGGGGTCTAGCTGGGCAGGAGTATTATATAAACAAGGTATTCCATGGAAAATATGGGAATACTGCGAGGAGAAAAAGAAGGACACATGGAGGAAAATCTAAAAGATTTTTATAAAGCGATTACTTGGCGATTTATAGCCACAACTATAACATTTTTTATTGCTTGGGTTGTAACAGGAACAGCTGAAATAGCTGCAGGTATAGCTTGGCTTGATACAATGATAAAAATAGTTGCATATATGGGACACGAAAAAGCATGGCGCAAGCTCTCTGGTTAATTAATATAGATGTAACAGGACTTTGCAATAAGACTTGTAATTACTGTCCTAGGTCTAAAGGATATCCAAATGTAAATGAGCATATGCCTTATGAAATGTTTGACAGATTTATAACTTACTTAGATAAACGTTTATACAATGGTTGGATATGTTGGAGTGGTAGAGGGGAGAATAGTTTACACCCTCGTGCAGAAGATATGATAAATAGATTGCATACTCCTTGGAGAAAATATAAAACTAGAATATTGACTAATGGATACAAGTTTGATAAAAGAAAGCATTGGTTTGCATTGTTTGATAAAGCAGTAATAAATACATATGAAAGCAAGGAAGAAATGGAGAGAAGAAAAGCCATACTTCCAGCAAAAGACCATAGATACTGGGATCAAACTGTTGAACCAGAAGAGTGGGAAGTAACTGCTTTACAAGTTCAGAATAGAAGTGACATATATAATAATGTAATAGCAACAGACAAGACTTTAAAACAACCCTGTGTTTTACCAATGACTAAAGCATGGATACATTGGGATGGTAGTATACAGTTATGCTGTAATGATTGGACAGACACTAATGTATATGGAAACATTGATAAAGATGATTTTATAGATGTATGGATGAATAATCCAGAACTAAATAAAATAAGAGAAGACCTCTTCCAAGGGAATAGGCATAAACATACTGTTTGTTCTATATGTAATAGAACACACAACCAGTATGATAACAGAAGGTATAAAAAATTATGGACATTGAGAAACTTAAACAAAAATTAGAAAAGCACGTAGTATTAATTACATTTCAAAGTTTGAAATCTAATAACGTATATGATAGAGAGTACACTCTTTCTGAGTTACATTGTAACATTCCTATTCACATAAAGAAACAGAATGGAGATAAACTCATATGTTATGATGTGGAGTTTCAAAAATGGGAAGATTTAGAAATAGATACAATTATGGGATATAAAGTAGTAGACTAATGTGTGGATTCGTAGTAACAACTGATATAGATAATATACAGAATATGACAGAAAGGCAGTCGTTCCGAGGCCCCAACGGGTGTAGATACGCTAAAAATAAGGATATTGCAATGGGTCACGCTTTGCTTGATATAAGAGGAGTACAAGCCTGGCAACCAATACAAACAAAAAATAAGAATATGTTTGTATTTAATGGCGAAGCATATGATTCTAATGTTGATAACGATACTTTATTTTTAGCAAATGGATTTGAAACATATGGAATGAGATTTTTAGCTTCTACTGATTGGCATGGTTCATTCGTACATTATAATACGGAAACAAGAGAGCTTACCGCAGTAAGAGACCATTTTGGTGCTAAACCTTTATGGATATATAAAAAGGGCGAAGATATTACTATTTCTACAAGTTTGAAAAGTATTACTAAAAAGAAGTATAATGACTGTCATACTCAATCCTACAAAAGGTGTAGACAATGGTTTAAAAGAGAATCACCATATAAAGATATTATAAAGGTAATGCCTGGAGAAGTATTTAAGTATAATTTTGCTACAAAACAATTAATGAACTCAAAAAACTTATGGGATATTCATTTAATGCAAACATTCTATCCGCAAGTTCCTAAAGATTTTGAAGAAAGATTAGTAAATAATATTAGAAAACTTGCACAAAGTAAACAAAAAACAGGATTATTTTTAAGCGGTGGATTAGATAGTACAATGGTTTTATCTGTAGTTAAAGATATGGATATAGACTTAGAAGTATTTACTTGTGCATACGGTAAAGAAAAAACTGAGTTTGACTTTCAAGGTATGAGAGACGAGTCTCAGATGGCAATACAAACTTGCAAAGAATGGAATATACCTATTAATGTAGTAACTCTACCTTATAATTATGTAGAACACTACGGTAGAATGTGGATGAATAATACTCATTTTGCATGGTCAGACCATAACAGAAGAGCTCCTCGATACGCCTTATGTCAAGCTGCTAAAGCTAAAGGATGTAAAGTTATACTTACAGGAGATAGTGCAGATGAAATGTTTGGAGGTTACACACACCATGATAAAAGATTAGACAAAAGCTATACAGATATGTCTATAAAAGTGAATCCAGACATACCAACATGTTATGGAGATGACTTTATAAACAATTCTTTATTTATAGATATGTTTTGCACTTCTGAACAAAATATATTAGCAACAGACCAAACTTGTGGAATGTTTGGAATGGAATCAAGACCTGTATTTCTTGGACAAAACTTTGTAAAATATGTATTTTCTATAGCTGGTAAATGGAAACTAGCACCTACTGAAAAGTTTGGAAAGCATTGGATGATTCACAAATATCTTCTAAGAGAAGTTTGTGGACACAGATTACCTGCTCATGTAAAAAATAGAAATACAAAAATTGGATGGTCTAGTCCTTGGAATAATAATGTACCTAAGTATAGTAATCCTTGGGTAGAACAAGATATATTACATATGCGGGAGATAGAAAAAGAATGATAGGATTTACTTGTGGTGCATTTGATTTATTACACGCAGGACATATAGTAATGCTCAAAGAAGCAAAAGCTAATTGTGATTACTTAATAGTTGGGTTGCAGACTGACCCAAGCATTGATAGGCAAGAAAAGAATCAGCCTGTACAATCAGTCTATGAAAGGTTTACACAACTAAATGCGGTAAAGTATATAGATAAAATAATACCGTACGACACAGAACAAAGTTTAATCGACCTGTTACTATCAACTAAAATAGATGTTAGATTTGTAGGAGACGATTATAGAGAAAAATATTTTACAGGACAAGAACTAGATATACCTGTACATTACACAAATAGAAAACACTCTTTTTCTAGTAGAGGTTTAAGGAATAGGGTAAATGAAAGCCGTTCTAAGTAACAGAATATATTTAGAAGTAAATACAGAAACGCATAATAAAATCGAAAAGGAGTTGACTTATACACTAGCCCCTCGCATGCCGTCAGACCCACCTATCGTATTCAAAACAATACGATTCATTCGCGAGGGGTTGGTTTCTATACCTATCGGAAGAGAGGATTTAATCCCATCCGATTACGAAATAGTCGATAAGCGTGTAACATCGCCAGTCGAACATGAAAAGTTTAAGTTTGAGTTACGACCAAGCCAGAAACGAGTACATGACGAGGTAAATGACAATGCTATAATTAACGCATGGGTCAGTTGGGGAAAGACATTTACAGGTTTAGCTATCGCAGCGAAGCTTGGTCAGAAAACATTAGTTGTTACCCACACAACTAACTTAAGAAATCAGTGGGAAAAAGAAGTACAAAAATGCTTTGGAATTGAACCAGGCAGGATAGGTAGTGGAGACTTCAAGATTGACGCTCCTATCGTTATTGGGAATATACAGAGTTTGTACAGAAAAATGGACGACATCAAACAAGTTTTCGGAACTGTGATTTTAGATGAAATGCATCATGTCAGTAGTCCAACTTTTACACGTATAGTAGACGAAATGCCTGCTCGTTATAAGGTTGGTCTGACAGGAACATTAGAACGAAAAGATGGGCGTCATGTGGTGTTTAGAGATTACTTTGGAAACAATGTACTCAAACCACCAAAAGAAAATTATCTTATACCTAGGATTGATATTGTTCAGTCTGATATAAGATTTTTGGATGGTTCTTATACTCCGTGGGCAGAACGTATAAATCATTTAGCAACAAATGAAGAGTATGTTCACAGTGTGAGTATGATTGCTGCAAAATATGCTGCAGAAGGACATAAAGTATTAGTAGTATCAGATAGAGTCGCATTTCTAAAAGCATGCGCTATACTTTGTGGAGATAAAGCAGTATCTATAACAGGAGATATGGGTTTTGAAGAAAGAGAAGAAACTATGAATAGAATTAAGAAAGATAAAAATATTCTGTTTGGTACACAATCAATTTTTTCAGAGGGCATATCATTAAATGAATTGAGTTGTTTAGTATTAGGTACACCAATAAATAATGAGCCTTTACTCACACAGCTTATTGGTAGAGTAATACGAGATAAGAAAGGTAAACAACAACCTGTTGTTATCGACATTCATCTCAAAGGAAAAACAGCAGCTCGTCAAGCTAATGCTAGAATGGGCTACTATATAAAACAAGATTATGAGGTAAACATATTATGACCGAAGGCGGTAGAAAAATAGAATTAAATATAGAGAAGATTCAAAAGATGAAACCCTATATTGCTACTCCCATGTATGGGGGTATGTGTTCGGGACTGTATACTAAATGTTTAATGGATATGACTGCAGTATTTATGAACCACGGAGTACAATCCCAGATTTATTATTTATTTAATGAATCACTAATTACTAGAGCTAGAAATTATTGTGCGGCAAACTTTTTAAAGTCAGATGCAACACATTTATTTTTTATTGATAGTGATATATCTTGGAAAGCGATGGATGTAATGTATATGTTACATTTAATTGCTGAAGCACAAGATACAGACGAACCTTTAAGAATACTTACAGGTTTGTACCCAAAGAAAACTATTGCATGGGAGAAAGTTATGATGGCTGCAAAAAGCGGAATGTATGACGATGACCCATCAAGATTATCTTTGATTGCAGGAGATATGGTATTTAATCCAGACCACAAAGCTTATCCAAACGGACAAGCTCCAATATTTGAACCTGTAAAGGTTAGAGAAGCTGGAACTGGATTTATGATTATAGAAAGAAGTGTTTTTGAAGAATATGAAAAAGCATATCCTGAGTACAAATACACTCCAGACCATCTCAGGGAAGGAGAGTTTAAACCAGGAGAACAAATCATGGCATACTTTGATTGTATAATCAATGAACAGAATAGATATCTAAGTGAAGATTATATGTTCTGTGAAAATGTAAGAAAAATGGGAGTAGATGTTTGGTCACTACCAATGGTTGAACTGTTACATACTGGAACATATACATTCCAAGGCAACTTAGTCCAGATGGCTGCAGCAGATGTTCATGCAACTATCGACCCTGAATACGCTAAAAAACTTGCTGATGGGAAAATGACAGAGCAAGTCAAAAATAGTTCTTGACAAGAACTCAGGAAAGTGTTATAATATATGTTACTATTTGACTGGAATAAGATAATGAGAGTAAGCAAAGGGAATGTTGATGACATCATTCAGATTCTTCGTATCATTACTTACAAGATTCAACCAAAAAATTACTACGATAAAACTTTTAAGTTTTACAAGTATAAGTTCGGCGGTTCTAGTTATATCTTAAACCCAAAAGATTTGCTAGAGCGCGGACGGGCATATAGTGATAGAGAGGTTGTGGAGTATGCAGGTGTCGCATCATTTCGCAACTATCACAATTATGTCAATACAAAAGACACCACCTTAGACTTTCTGATGTCACCGATATCAGAAGGAATTATAAATAATAACAGACTGCTTGAACTAAAAGATGGAAGGGTACACTTTATGTTTGAGGAGACATTAGGAGAATAAAAATGGCAATTGGATTCAACCAAACCAAGGGCTCAGCCCAAAAAGAAAAAATCGAAACCTATAACTATGCAGGTAAAGAAGACCACCATGTAAGAATGGTTGGTGACTTACTACCTAGATATGTCTATTGGATTAAGGGAGAGAATGGCAAAAACATTCCTATGGAGTGTTTATCTTTTGACAGAAACTCTGAAACCTTTAACAACAAAGAACATGACCATGTTCGTGACTTTTACCCAGACTTAAAATGTGGATGGTCTTACGCTGTCCAGTGCATTGACTACGCTGATAAAAGTGTTAAAGTTCTTAATCTAAAAAGAAAACTATTCGACCAAGTTATAGTCGCCATGGAAGAGTTGGGAGACCCAACAGACCCAGTCACAGGATATGATATCCATTTCAAAAGAAAGAAGACTGGCCCACAGGTGTTTAATGTCGAATATCAATTACAAGTTCTTAAGTGCAAACCAAGAGAACTTGAGGACTGGGAGAAAGATTTAGTGGCTAATCTAAAGTCAATGGATGATGTTCTTACCAGACCAACTGCAGATGCACAGTTAGAACTACTAAGAAGACTAAATGACCAAGGTGGTGAAACACCTGAGGAAGTCTCAGAGGAGTTTGATGTATCATGATTGGGGTAGGTGAGAAGTTTCCTGCATTTACTTTGCAGGGTGTCAATGCTAACAATGAGTTTGTAGAAGTTTCTGTAACAGAACACTACGACCCGTTAAA
>CENS01052638.1_pt1 | contig 10959 bp, 10 predicted proteins | sample 530201 | NCBI WGS metagenome assembly CENS01 (sample SAMEA2619747, study PRJEB7988) | marine metagenome | biome: marine biome (ENVO:00000447); feature: surface water layer (ENVO:00002042); material: "saline water (ENVO:00002010), including plankton (ENVO:xxxxxxxx)" | depth 5 m | reverse complement strand
GGCCTTTGTCCCAATATCTACATTATCATATCCAGAATATGGAGTTATAATAGCTGTACCATAGGCGGTAGCGTGAAAATCGAAACCGATCCTTCTTCCAGCGTTAATTTTATTACCAGTATCCGTGAATAGCATTCTCGGCACTCCTCCTAATTCAGCTGCATCAAAAGTTATGAAAAATTTACTTTCGGTAAAATTTCCGTCGCTATCGTGAAGATCAATCGCGATAGGCATAATACATCCAAAAGCTAATTCAGATACACCTAAAATAAAATCCCTTGGATTATCATAAAATAAATCTCTACTTTCTGGGGTATATTTGAAAAACACGGGAACTGTTGATCTAACGTGAGCGCCTTTATCTACGTATCCATCATCTCCCAGAGTTTGGTTATCATTCAAAGATGCACTCACTTTATATTGATTAAAATGAATAAATCTAGAATTATCAATTGCTGGAACAATTCCCGCGACTAATCTAAAATCTTCATAATTGGAGTTTTCTTGTAAATCATCCCATAAATCGGGGTACAAGGCTTGGGTATCTAAAAATTTCATTATTTTCTCACAATTCTCCCTTGTATACTCTAAATTAGTTTGGATAATTTTCAATTCATTTGCTATTCTCCCATCTGTTCCTTCCATTTCTTTTCCAATTTGTAATCCATCAAAACCATTAGTCAATACCGGACATAATTCAGTCCCACTATTATCTCTAATTGAAATAGTATTTGGAACCAGATCATTCATCATTTTTCTTCCTTCTTCAAATAATTCTGGTCTCTTAACTCCAATATATCCAAAAGTAGCTATATAATCATTTGATTTATCTCCAATATTTGCAGCCGTGGCTGGTAATGTCTGGTTACTAAAATCAGAATGAGTATCACTATTAAAATTATATAAATTTTGAGCGTTGATAGGTTTATATGTTGTACTTTCTATTGTTCTTGTAAGCTGCCTTGTAAATCCTAAATTATCTTTGATATCAAAAATATTTTCATTTTTTACTTCTTTCAATTGATCGGTTATCTGATCTGCAACAGCAGATGGAGTATTAAATCCTTTATTGACTTCAATATTTATTTTTTCTCTTATTCTAAAATATGTAGCTTCTTGAATAATTCCATTATGTCTACTTGGAAATTGAGCGATATAATTATTAGAGCTGTCATTTCTAGAATATGCTATTTTATCTTTGATAAATAATGTATATCTTTTATTATCTACTCTCTGTTTAAAAATATTAGAATTTAATCCATTCACTAATTTCCAATCAGCCCGACAGCAACAATCCACATTTACATTAAATTTAGTAGCTCCCTCTGTTTCATCGTCTTTATTTGTATAATGATTCCCAGCATCCATCCTTGGTACGCTTCCTCTTGCACTTTCATTATGACTAAATCTTCTAGGCTGTTGAATATATGATGGATATTCATTAGATGTAATATAATATCCAATAACTAATGGAGCTAAATTATCTCTTAAATCAACCTCTTCATCACTTACTTCTGTTGTAGTAATTGCTCTATAATATCCCAGCCTATATTTTGAATCATATGCAATCTGTTTTTTATAATAAAAATCTCTGTAATCGATATCTGTATACGTGCTTACTTTATTTTTTCCAGTAACTTTTCCTTTGAATTCTATGGTGCTTGGATTACCAGCTCCAACCTCGCTGATAAATGCTCTTTCTAATGATATTTTATCTCCTACATCTAATCTTACAGTTTCATTTAAAGGGTTCGTAAATACAGCTGGATTGCTATCGTTGCCCGTTCTACTCTCTACGGAAGCAAGTCGATTGCAATTAATAAGTTTAGTATCTACATATTGACTCATATTTATATTTATTATATAAATATATAAAAAAAACAAATTAAAAACTTAAATTATTGAATAAATCCTTTTTCAACTAAATACTGAAATTTTTCAGAATGTTTATCTTTGAATACATCAATCTTATCTTTATTTTTATAATAATTATAGAGAGATTTATTTTTTAATAATTCTTTATTTTCATTATAATTTTCCTTTTTCTTTTCTTTGTACCCGTTCTCATAATGATTTTTAGCTCTCTCTCTATTTTTCTTTTTAAAATCTTCTTTATTCTTGCTTACGTCGTGATAATATTTATTTTCTCTGATTCTTTTATTTTTATAATTTGTAAGAATTCTTGCGATTTGTTCCGCTGTAAGATCCATTATCTATATATTATATATAGATAATTTTTTTTTAAATATATTAAACTCATTTTTGTTGGCGGATATGAAAACAGATGATAGTTTTTCCAGAAAGAGCGGTGCATAGCGTCTCATTTTCATATACAATATCTACATCAAAAGAATTGATATAGAGAGGTTCTGTATTATTCAAGGCTACGTATGTTTTCTCGTGAGGTTCAAAATATAATCCTCCCGTTTCATTCCCGCTATTATCAAAGCGAGGAAGATGAGCCACAATTTTTGAAAGAGTACCCATCCTAGCATTCATAGATGATTGAGTAAAATTATTTAATCTGATAAATAATGAAATATTTGAAATTAATTTTGGGACGGTGCTACTTTCATTTGTAGTTGCAACATTAGTGCTGGCGGTTGGTATACTAACTGGCTGACCTACATATCCAAGAGTAAATTGAGTATTTGTAAAATCAGTTGGCGGCCCGTATTCTTTACTTCGGGCTGTAATAATTAAACTATCATAATCAGTCATCCCTCCATCTGCATTAACCTTTTTAGGAGTTAATAATCCACTCGCTCCGTCCCCGTGATTTGTAGTAGTCCGACTGTAATTATTCCAAGCCCTTTTCTCTAATGAGCGACAGAAATTAAGCTGATTATATTTTTGAGACCATCCCCACCAATCATAATTAAAATATGTTGAGGCGTCATATGCTGGATAATTTGTATAATGGTCTAATTTTTCAATTTTCATTTTCTGACCTCCTACGCCTCCTCCTCCGGATGCAGCCATCATCGGGTACATAGCCCATTTAGCCGCATTTACTGGATTTAGGCATTCATTTTTATTTGCAGCTGTTCCGCTAGTGGTTCCTCTCATAGTTGTAAAATCACAGAGTAAATCTTCAGTATCATCATCTCTTATCATATGAATTGATAATTCTTCATTATTCAAAGTAAATTTTACTTTTCTATATTTTTTCCCAGCTGGTAGAGGTGGGGCGGCCCCCGCATTATTTCTAGATAAATCATAAATATCCGCGAAATTTGTATTATGAGATCCATAATAAATTACCTCATTCATATAAATTCCATTTCCACTTCCGATTGTTCTACTACCAGATTGAAATACTCTCAAATTATCCCCAACCCTACAAATACAAATATCAGCATACCTAAACTGATTCCTTAATCTTATACCAGTCGTTGAAGTTCCTCTGACGCCATATTCAAAATATTCTGGGACAAATTCAGTTTTTCCAAGTTCTGTTTCAACCTTTCGATTGATGCGAGATAATCCAGCCATCCATCGGCCACTTGTATTTGCATCACTAAAATTAATAACACAAGTACCTTGATTTTGAGAGATAGGATATTCTCTGTTTTGAACTAAAAATCCAGCGCCATTAGTGCTTGTTGCTTCGCCCGCAGCTTGGGTAAACGTTCCATTAAATCCAGAGCTTGATATATCAGTTAGAGCAGTATCTGTAAAAACAGTTTTTGAAGTTTTAGCGGTAGCTTGGGTAGCGACAAATTTAAATCCTTCAAAATCTTCCGAGGTAGAATAATCAGCACTAACAGCAACAGTTGTTGAATCAACTCCATTTATCAAAGATGGATGAAATGTAGCTTGATTAATTCCTTTTTGAATTTCATTCGCCATATCTTCAATATTAACTTCATTTTTTACATCCCCAGCTCGGAAAGCTTCTCCCGATCCAATCACGGCTCGGAAAGGCTGGGTTGTAGTATCATTAATATCTTCACTATGTACGTCCTCTACTGGCGTCCCGAAATAATGATTAAATCCACTATTTGACCTATCAAGTACAAATAAACCATTCTTATTTATCTTTGCAGATTGAAGGGCTATTTCACTTCTTGGAGGAATTTTCATCGTATTAAGTAAACGGTTCTGATATGAGAAAGGCTTGAAAGCGTTCGATTGTTGCGGCCCATTCTCTATGGCTTGATTTGAAGTAATAACTAAACTCATTTTATATTAAATAAATATAAAATATTTTAGATAAAAAAAAAATATAAAATAATTAATATAAATGCCGGCCAAAGTTAAAAAATCTGTTAAAGTTGTCCCCGTAAAAAATCACGATGCAATTCAAATTGATATCAAAAAATCTTTGGATGATGATAAAAAAATCAAACCAGAAAAAATTTTTGATAGTTATAAAAAAAAAGAAATTAAAAAAATAAAAAAGAAATATTAAATTACCAGTCATCATCATCCATATCAAAATCATATTGATCCTCAATTTTTGGTTTTTCACCGTATTTATAATTGTACTCTTGAAATTGATACCAAGTCTGTCGAGCTTCTTCTAAATCTGGAAGAAATACGAAGATCTTCCTTTGATTTTTTCTCTGAATTTTGTTTTCAACATATAATTTTCTACCTAGACAATTCTTTTGAATTTCTTTCCAAAATGTAGCGTTGCTGAATTTTCTTCCATCATATGATTTACTTTCATATATCTTGAAAAGCCAGTCTTTGTCGTATACAACCTTTTTTTCTCCGGTTTGTTTATCAGTTAATTCTAAACCATATCTTTTAGGATTATATCCATCAACAACTAATTTTTTGCCCCATTCAATAAAATTGCCTTCATATTCAAATCCTCCATCTCTCATTACAGTATTCCACCAAACTTTGGGTGAATTATGATTTCTTTCAACTTGTTCTTGTAATAATGCAGTCTTTTTAAATTTTCTTGGATTAAAATCAGATAGATCAATATTATATAAATATTTACCGAATGATTCAGTTGGTACATCTCTGATTTTATTAAAATATTTTTCATTTTCATCATTAGCTCGGCCGGCGAATTCATTCGATAATTCTAAACAAAAATACCTACGATCTCCTTCTTCAACTCCGGCGAACCAATCATTATTTGTAGTAATAATATAATTACAGTAATCGTGAATATTATATTGATTAATTGATTTTTTTTCTACTGTTTGTTTATCTTCTGTAATATGATTTTTAATTTGGCCTTCAAGTTTCTTGTCTCCACCCCAGAAAGCCTCATCAAGGTTGATTAACGTTTTACCTTCTAGTAATCCATTAAATTTTCCAAATACTCTTTCTGCATTACTATTTTGAGAGTAATGATTATCTCCAATAATATTTTCAAGTTTCTTTAAAATTACTCCTTTCCCCGCACCTTGTTTTGAATGAAGAGCTAAACAAACTCCGGTCTTCTTGTACGGTTTCTGAATAATATGAGCGAGATATTTAATTACATATTGAAAATCATCTTCATTATCGTTGCACCAGATTTTCTTGATATGATCGATTACTGGCTGGGCTTCATCTTCATCATATTCTTCACAATCATCTTTTGTAATATTGTATCCTTTCCAAATATTGAAAATGTAAGGATTGTCTATATTTCTTGGATCAAAATCTATTTTTTCTTTTTCATTTCTTTCGCTCCAATTCAGCCATTCATTCAGAGGATTAACTTTAATAGTTTTAGTTTTCCCATCTTCATCGGTAGCTGTATACTCAAAATTTTCTTTTTGAAAATCTAATTTAACATCTTTAATAGCTTTAACATCATATGTATCTTTTTGAGTAGTATGAATCATATTCCCTTCATCATCATATTTAACTAATGTATCAATAGATGGTACAACAAAATTAGATGTCTTTTTAATATATATTAATCTTTTATTCATTTCTTTTAACATTTCATTTTTTGCATATACTCTGGCTCCTCCATTCTGTTTTGCTTCAAGAGCCGCGATATAAATTGACTGTAACGATTTACAATCATTAGGAATATATTTTTCTTTTAATTTTCTTAAAAATGTTAAACCTACCTTATTGCCCGTTTTTTTCTTACCGAATGATTTCCATTTCTTTTTTAATTCTGAAATTCCATCGTAGCCATCATCTTTTTTACTCCAATCATTATAAAATCCAAATCCTACTTCATCTCCATCTGTAATATTATGTAGAGCCATACCGATTTTAGTCCATTCATCATATTCATAACAATCATCCCCAAGAGTATTTAAAATCTCTTTTAATTCATTTAGATTATAATTATTTTTTACTGGTACATAATCAATAATTTCTTCTTCATCATCACTTGCATTTGGAGAGGCTGGCGGAGAAGAAACCGGAGAAGATGGAAGACTTTTCCTTGCATATGGACTATTAGTCATTTCGCAACTTTGAATAATATGAAACGTCGGATAATCTGAAAAACTTATTGGGATCTTCTGTCTATCATCATTTGGTTTGTAAGAATAAATCATTCTCATATTGCCTCCGTCTCTGTATACGGCTTTATCAAAGATCTTGATATTTGTACCTTTGAAACATAAATCATATAAATTATTTTTCTCATTAAATTCTCTTAATTTCTGGATGGTTGTATCATATTCATATAAGACCATATGAAATGAAATAGCCCAGCCTTCCTTACCTTTTTTATTTTTCTTACCGTGACTAGAAGATACAGCGATCCTTGCTTCTGGATAGTACTTACCTAAAATATTTCTGGCTTCATTTTGAAATAAATCTTTATTTGTTTCAAATTCATCTTTGTCTTCATACCAAGCGTCAATATCATAAAATGGTTTTACATTCGATTTATAATCAGTCCATTCAAAGAAATATGTTTTCTTTGATTTAGATAATTCAATCTTTTTGTTTAATTCAGATTTGTTGTCTATATTTTGAATATCAACCTTTGCATTAAAGTTGGATTGATTCTTAAAATCTTTAATTGAGATCATATTATTATTATTAATCATTTTTTTATTATCAGTATAATTAATATTATTTGTTTCTTTTTTAAATACTTTTTGTCTATCCATTATATACTTAATATAGAAAATAATTCTGGGCTAAACGCGGAAAAATTAAATATAATCATTAATTATACCATTTATGCGCCGGTATATCTTGAATTATACTGAAAATAGACTTAAAAAATACATAAATTTTAAAATTAATACTTTAAATAGTGCTAAAAACAGTATAATTAGAGATATTCCGACGCTTATAGGCATAATAATAGATTAATAATACTTAAAATAATAATATCTATCTTTAATTATAGAAAAAATGACTATTTATAATGGATCTGATGGATCTTTAAATTTATATTACAAGGGATTATTAATTTCATCATTCCCATTATCTAGAAAAAATAATTTTGAAAGATATCAATATCAAGGTGAGTACTTAATATTGAAATCTATGAGAGAAAAATTAAATATAAAACAAATCATATTTACATTAACTGATTTTTGTAATATCATTTATGCAAGAAAGAAAAACAGCCAGCCTATCAGAAGAAGCGACCATCAAATGTTTATCTCTTGTTTATTTGGTTTACTTAAATTTAAAATTATCGATAATGATGAATCAAATGGATATTTAATTATGAAAAAAAAGAAAATTAAAAAAAATAAATATTTCAATTAATTAAATTATTTAATGGCTTGATATCAGATTGATTTACATTTACGCAATCTGAAATTTCTCTCTTACCTCTGTCCCATCTACCCATTTGAGAAATATAAAAATCAGAGCTTCTATGTTCCCATCCATAAATTCCATCGTTGCATCTCCAAAGATAAAATATTCTTATATCTGGATTATTCGAAATTATTTCATCTCCTTTTAATAATTTATTTTTCCCGAAAATTAAAGTTGGATATTGATTATGTCTAATCCTTCTTGTTTTTATTTCAATATAATATTTTTCATTATATTTATCAAACTCATAATAATCTCCCATATCTGCATTATCTTTTGTATTCAATAATGTACCAAATATATCTTCTAAATCTTGATGGCTTGTTGATTCACTTCTAGATCCAAAATTTAAATCTTTATTTTTCAGAGATTTATAATCTGTCATTTTACTTATAATTAGATTTTTTTTTTAATGAATTAAACTCAATCTCAAAAAGTGTCTGGGCTGGAAACCCAAAATAAAAATTAGAAGAGGTGCTTTTATTTTTTTAAAACTACTTTCCAGCCCAGACACTTTTTATTCAAGCCATATGATATCTTTGGATAAATTCATTTTGTAACAATAATAAAAACAGTCGAAGTAACAAGCATTACGCCAGCCTTCAACATTCTTTAAAAAATGGATCCTTTTCTTTGGTATTATGATCTGTATTTCATTTTTTAGAATTCTGAAATATTGAGTATTTATTTTATTACTAGGTAATATCAGAATGAATGGTTTATCTAATTCTTTTAATCTTTCAATCACCTCTTTCGATTTACTAAATGGAGGATTGCTTACTACTATATCTCCCTCATTACTTTCAAAGAAATTTATATCTTTATGAATTACATCAAATCCTAACTCTTGCAAATATTCACCAGATTTGCCGTCGCCATAAAAAGCCTCCCAAATTATTTTATCTTTGGGAATATATTCTTTAATATTCTCCCAAGCTGATTTTGGCGTCATATAATCATTATCTGTTTCAGCCTTCGCTTCCTCTGGTAATAAACAAGCCATTTTATAATATTAATAATATTTTATTTAATCAAATAAAACTACAATTGGATTTCCTTTTGTAGCTCTTCTGATAGTTAATTTATATAAATACTGCGTCTTAATTATTTTATTTTGATTTATTTCTTGGGCTACTTCATCCGTCATTATTGGATTTATATGATTAATACAATATGGAGATTTATTATAAAAAGTACAAGCTCGCCTAACAGATGGAAGATCTCCCCATTTATAAATTGTTAAAATCTCGTTGTATACTTGATCTTTATCTGTATATGTGCTAATATCAAAATTATAATTACATTTACCCCATTTTATAATCTTCTTTGCAATAAACATTACTCGGCTCTTCTCCTCGCTCGTTGGCCGCTGTTTAGGAGATTTATTTTTCAAATAATCTTTTAATTCAGTTAAATTTTGAATCTTATCATCATATTTGAAATTTTCCATATATTCTTCAATATCTGAAATAATATTTCCTTTTGTTTTTTCTTCATCTATTTTTACGCCGTGCTTTGAAAATAATTTTATAATATCCTTTTTTGAGTGAGATTTATCAACAAACATTTTTAATTTATAATATATTTTTTTTTTATAATATATACTTAAAAGAGATGCCTATCAAATCCGGAGAATTGAAAGGAGAATTAACAACCGCTGAAATAAGAAAACTCATAAAAGCCCATAATGTTTTAATGTCTATTAAGATCCCAGTTGGTGCAACTAGAAGCCAGATTTTGAAAATTTTAGATGATAAGGGATATATGGTTAATCACGTCAGAAAATCTATCCAGAGGAGATATAAAAATGAAAGAAAACCAAATGTTACTTTGAAACAAGCTGAAAAAATTACAGCTCCCAAGAAAAAAACTGAATTACAAAAACAGAAAATGAAAGAGGCCAAAGAAGCCAAAGAAGAAAAGAAAAAGAAAGATGAAAGGGCTATCAGAAAAAAAGCTGTTGAAGAAGAGAAAAAGAGAGGGGCTAAAAAGGCTCCAAAACCGACTGCAAAGAAAGTTTCAGTAGGTGTTGGTACAGAAAAAAAAGATGATAAAAAAGAAACTAAAAAAAAAGAAACTAAAAAAAAACCTAAAAAAATTCCAATTGCAGCTTTGAAAGAAATCGCCCGTAATTTTTTCAATTCAACAGAAGACGAATTTGGGGCAAATTTAGAAGATGTAAAAAGAAATTTAGATGTTGCTGGATGGAGCGTAATCGTGGGTTCTGGTGAAGATAGCGAGGTACCAGCCGGTGGAGAGGAATATTATAAAGGAATGAATAAAAAAGAAATCGCTGATATGAATCTTAAAATAAGAGATAGAGTTATAAAATATGCTATCGATATTTTAAATAAAAAAATAAAAGAAGAAAAGAAAAAAGCCAAAAAGAAATAAAGTTTATTATTGCTAATAAAGATGTTCTTGATGATGAGAGATTAAAATAGTTAAAGATATTTTACGATATAAAAATAAGTAATAAAAATGGAATATAATAAATATACTCACTCATCTATCTACAAAATTGTAGATAATACAAATGGTAATGTTTATGTAGGGAGTACTATACAACAACCTTTAGTAAGACGACTTGATAATCATAGATCTCATTATAAAAAATATCTAGAAGGTAAAGAAAGAAAATGTATGAGTTATGATATTTTGGATAATGAAGATTATAATATTTATCTAATAGAAGATTATAAATGTGAAAATAGAGACCAGTTAAGAATGAGAGAACAATATTGGATCGAAAAAACAACTTGTATAAACAAACACGTTGCTTATAGAAGTGAAGAATATAAAAAAGAATATCAAAAAAATAATCGTGCAAAAAATCTACAATATAGATTAAAAAAAGATAGAGATAGATATAAAGATGATAAAAAAAAAGAAAAAATGAAACAACAAGCACTCGAAAATTACTATAAAAACAGAGATAATAAAAAAAATAGAATGAATGAATTGAGAAGATATAAACAAAGTTGGGGAGGGAGTATCAATAGTTTAGAATGTAATCTTTTAAGAATAGATATTGATTTATTCATTTGATTTATCTTCATCTTTCTCTTTCTTAACATACACCTTCATACCAGTAGTAGCCACATCGTGACCGAGTATTTTACTATCTTTCTTCATCTCATCTTTAACTTTAGAATACTTACCGCTCAAATATGATTTTCTTAAAAGGGTTGTACTAACTGATTTACCGATATATTTTTGAGAATATTTTATCAAAGTTTTTGATAATTCTATCCT
>CENS01014944.1_pt1 | contig 10974 bp, 11 predicted proteins | sample 530201 | NCBI WGS metagenome assembly CENS01 (sample SAMEA2619747, study PRJEB7988) | marine metagenome | biome: marine biome (ENVO:00000447); feature: surface water layer (ENVO:00002042); material: "saline water (ENVO:00002010), including plankton (ENVO:xxxxxxxx)" | depth 5 m | reverse complement strand
TAGATGAAGTACAAGTTAATGCATGGGTATGTAATGGTCAAGTAATACGATTAGTATTAAATCCATTTACTCCAACTAGACTTCCCTATTTAGTTATACCTTATGAAATAAATCCGTATCAGTTTTTTGGTATAGGTATTCCAGAAAATATGGATGATGCACAAACAATTATGAATGGTCATGCAAGAATGGCTATTGATAACTTAGCATTAGCAGGTAATCTAGTATTTGACATTGATGAAACAATGTTAGTACCGGGTCAAGATATGAAAGTATTTCCGGGTAAAATATTTAGAAGGCAATCTGGTATGCCGGGTCAAGCAATACATGGTGTTAAGTTTCCTAATACATCAACAGAAAATTTAATGATGTTTGATAGGTTTAGACAACTTGCAGATGAATCAACAGGTATACCTTCATACTCACATGGTACTACTGGTGTTCAATCAACAACAAGAACAGCCGCAGGTATGTCTATGTTAATGGGAGCTGCAGCTCTTAGTATAAAAACAGTTATAAAAAATATTGATGACTTTTTATTACGACCATTGGGTGAAACATTATTTGCATGGAATATGCAATTTAATATTGACGCTCCAGAAATAAAAGGTGATTTACATATTAAAGCAAGAGGTACAACATCGTTGATGCAAAAAGAAGTAAGGTCACAAAGACTTATGACTTTCTTACAAGTCGCATCAAATCAAAACCTTGCTCCGTTTGTTAGATGGCATTCTATATTATCTGAAATTGCAAAGTCACTCGATATAGAACCAGAAAAATTAATTAATGACCCGGAGAAAGCGGCAATCTTTGCAAAAATAATGGGAATGGCAAATGGAAATCAACAAACTGAAGGCAATAATCAACAGTCCTCAATGGCCTCTAGTGGAGGAGCTCCTACAGGAGCGAATCCAGATGACATTACAGGCGTTGGCGGTGGAAACATCGGAACAGGAGGTGTTCCGCAAACAGGGGAGAGTGGCTTCGCTGCAGGAACTGATGAAACTTAGGACACAACTTAAAGAAAAATAATGGCAGAAAAATATTATAAAGGGAATAACATTGGATTAACTTTTGATGGTACAGGATGGAAATTAAATAATCTTCCACAAAATTTTATTAATCCAGAAGCTTTTTCAACAAAAGACCCTGTATTTCCTAAAGTACCAATATCAATAGAAACGGCACCCATATCAACAGAACAAGAAAAAGACCCATGTCCACCGGGATATGTTTTTGATAAGGCTTTAAACCAATGTGTTCCAGACCCTAATTATCAAACTGATTTTTTAGGACAACAAGAAACTAGAACAGATAAACCAGATGATGAAGTCGAGTACGTTGATTTTAAAAAAATGAATTTAGAAGAAATGGAAGATTGGGGAAAATCAAAAGGTTTAATTGATGAAGGTGGATTTTTTACTGGTTATAGAAAAACACCTCTTGCTAAATTTGGAACTATAGGTGCAGTAGCACAATTTGGTTTGTATAGTCAAGATACAAGATTTATAAATGAGTTAAGAAAAAAAGGTGCAAAAATATATAACCCTAATGAGCAAGATAATTTAGAGGGAAATTTATACATTCCTAAATTTTCAACTACACCTTTAAGACAAAAAACAAAACCTACATCAGACCTAAGAGGTGGTGTTTATACGCCTAAAGATTTACAAGATGATATAGACACTGCACAAAAACAAAAAGAAATAAGCCTTTTACAAAAAGAAAGAGAGCAAGCACAAGAAAAAAGAGATATACAAAATACAATTAGACGTGCTGAAGAAATTGAAAAACGTAAAGAAACAATCGGGCAAACGGGTGGCCCTGCAGGTGGAGGGTTTATACCTAGACCTTCCTCTAGACCAGAGCCTAAACCAAAACCCTCTCCTCCTAATACATCACCAATAGGGGGAACAGGTCAAACATATTCACAATTTAAAAGAAGATAAATAGGAGAAAATTATGGCAACTATAGAGAGAAATGGAATGATGGGTAGTCCTATGGGAGCACAACCTCCTATGGAACAGCCAATGACAAATAATGAAGATGCAATATTAAATATGCATTTAACAGAAGATGTAAAAAAAGCATTACAAACAAAAGGTGTAGATATTTCTACTGTTGCAGATATGGGCCCAAGAGAGCCTGTGGTAGTTATACCAGTATCTGTTATACAACAAAGATATCCAAGTGATTCACCAGACAATTCAATGCAACAATTTGTAGAGGATATGACATCTGCACAACAACCAGTTTCTGCTGAGCAACCAATGGCTGCTCCTGCAGAAGCTCCTGCACCAGAGGGTTTAGGAGCACCAATGAACAGGCCACCTATGACTGCTTAGTCGTAGCCCCTGAAAATTTTTTAAAATTCGGGCGACCTGTTCTTCCAACAGCACCCACAAGGAGATAAAATGGAAGACCAAAGAGAAGATATTCAACAAGAAAAGGATGAGCCTAATCAAGTTGAAGAGATTCAAACTGAGGCTTTTCTCGAGCCTACACCTTATAGAAATAAATATAGAAAAGATTTAGATAAGGATGAAACAGAGGATACAGCTACCGTTTCAAAGGACACTTCTTCAGACGAAGAAGCCACTCCCGATGAAGAACGCCCTGTTAATGCTGAAGAGAAAGTGTTTAAGAAACGTTACGACGACCTTAAACGACATTATGATTCTACTGTCAATAAGCATAAAGACGAAGTTATTAAACTTAGAAAACAGCTAGAAGAAGAAGCAGGTAAAATACAGCTACCTAAAACAAAAGAAGAAATAGAAGCTTGGCGTACTAAATATCCAGATGTCTATGATGTTATAGAAACTATAGCATATACTAAAGCTGATGAAAAGACTAAAAAAATCGAAAGTGAACTTAAAGAACTAGAAACAAAACAGATATCAGTTCAAAAAGAGAAAGCTGAGGTTGAGTTAGCAAAAATTCATCCAGACTTTAATGCAATTAGACAAGATGAAAAATTTCATGAATGGGTTAGTAAACAAGATTCTACAATTCAAGGGTGGTTATATGATAATGCAACTAATGCAACATTAGCAGCAAGAGCTATTGATTTGTACAAAGTAGATACAGGTTATAGTAAAAAGAAAACTCCTAATAAATCATTAGAAGCATCTAAATCTGTAACTTCTACAGCTAGAAAAGAAGTAGATGTAACAAATAAAAAAGTCTGGAAACTTAGTACTATAGCTAAAATGAAACCTCAAGAGTTTGTAAAACACGAAAAGGATATTGATTTAGCTAGACGTGAAGGTAGAATTGTTAATGGCTAACTTTTTTTAACAGTCTATAGGAGGACAACATGGCAATATCAAAAGCAGCCGGTTATGACAACTTACCTTCGGGCAATTGGCTACCGGTAATCTATAGTCAAAAAGTCCAAAAGTTCTTTAGAACTGCATCAGTAGTAGAAGACATTACTAATACTGATTATGCAGGAGAGATTGATAACTACGGAGATACTGTTAACATTATTAAAGAGCCAACAATTAGCGTAAGTTCATACACTAGAGGTGGAGCAATTAACATCCAAAATCTAGCTGATGACCAACTACAAATGGTAGTTGACCAAGCTAATGCGTTTGCTTTTAAAGTTGACGATATTGAAGAAAGACAAGCTCATGTGAACTGGGAGGCTTTGGCTACTTCTTCTGGAGCATATGCTCTAAAAGATAAATATGACGAAAACGTAATTGCAGCAATGGTATCTGGTGCAGGTACAACTGTAGGTTCTGATGGTTCTGGAACTGATACTGGTTTTGACACTAGTGAAACAGACCCACTTAACATTATGGCTAACTGTGCTAAGAGATTAAATGGCAATGACGTTCCAATGGATAACAGATGGTTTTTAGGTTCACCAGAATGGTATGAGCAATTAGCTCAATCTTCTGCAAAACTTTTAGATGCGTCTGTTACTGGCGATGCGGCATCACCTATCAGAAATGGTAGAGTAATGGATGGTCTAGTACAAGGATTTAAATTGTACATGACTAACAACTTCGCTGCTTCATCAACTTCTAACTACTACAAAATTCTTTGGGGACATATGTCTTCTACTGCAACTGCTAACGCTATTGCAAAAACAGAAGTCGTAAGAGACCCAGATTCTTTTGCTGATATAGTTAGAGGATTACACGTGTTTGGAAGAAAAGTACTTCGTTCGGAAGCACTTATGATTAGACACGTATTAATAGACTAATAGGAGGACACTAGAATGACAACAGTAAGTAAAGTAACTGGTTCAACTTCTGGACATCCTTCTACTAGAAGGAAGCCTTATTGGGTTGAAAACACAATTGACAACTCATTATTTGACCCTGCATCTGGGGACACAATTCAAGCTCTAAACGTACCGGCAGAAACGCTAGTACTATGTGCAGGTCTTGAAGTACTAACTGCAGGCTCTTCTTCTGTAACTTACGATGTAGGTTATGGCGGAGACGCAGACAGATGGGTCGATGGTGATACTAACGCAACTGGTCACGCTGACCTAAGAACTGTAACTGACAGTGGTACAACTGGTTTACCATTTGGTAACATGGTTGTATTTGGCTCTGCTGATACTATTGATGTAGTAATCGGTGGTGCAGATGATACTGCAGGTAAAATCAGAGTTTGGGCATTAATGTGTGATATTAGCGGTTCAGATGAAACTGCTTCAAACACTGCGTAATTAATATAATATTTGGGGGCTAAATGCCCCCTTTTATAAGATTTTTATTGACAGATTAGTATACAGCGATATAATAAATATATGACTAAATATTACTGCTCTGTCTATAACAATCCAGAAAAACGATTTAATTCTACAAACAATGCTGATGGTTGTTGGGAATCCTCTAGGTTAGGTCTTAAAATAGACTATTTTCCCGGAAGTCCTAATATAAAACTTATTGTCGATAATAAACTTGAAGTAATGTTTTGGCCCCCTAAAATGTGTCTTGATAATAGAATGAGACCAATGGGATTTGATAAATGTACTTATATTTGGAATGAACAAATAAAAGAATATGAGGGTGAATGTACCCAATGCGGTCAATGTTGTGGATTATATAATAATAAACCTTGTAAATATTTAAAATCATATGACTAAAAAAACTTGGAATATGCTTGATAATCAAAGAAAGATTTCTTTCTTTCCAGACACTAATGTTGGATTAGAAAGAAGGATATCTAATTTAGAAGATAAGTTAGATGCCATTATAACCTTGCTTAATAAGGAGGAAAAAAATGACAAGGATAGACCTAAGTCCCTTTCGGGCAATGACAGTGGGGTTTGACAGCTTATTTAATGATTTAGCTGACATTCGCCCAAATAGTTATCCACCCTACAATATAGAAAAAGTGGATGACCATAAATATAAATTAACATTTGCAGTAGCAGGATTTTCTGAAAAAGACATAACTGTAAAGCAAAAAGAAAATACTTTATCAATAATTGGTGAAGTAAAATATAATGAAGATAAAGAGTATCTTCATAAAGGTATAGCAGAGAGAGCATTTACTCAGACTTTTAAATTAGCTGAATATATGAATGTTACAAATGCTAAACTTAAAAATGGTTTGTTAGATATAGATTTGGTACAAGAATTACCAAAAGAAAAACAACCAAGAGAAATTAAAATAAATTAAAAAGTGGGGCTTAGTCCCCACATAAATTATGATTAAAGTTTTTTTATTACTAACAGTAATGTCATCACCTAACTGGCCTTCAGTTAAAACAAGTACATTTTTATATGATACTGAATTTAGATGTATAGAATCACAAGCTGCATTTTTAAATGCCTATGAATTACAAAGTGATTTTTATAAATCTAACATGGTTGTTGATGCACACTGTATAGAATTTAATAGTTTTCCTATACCGGGATTTAGTAAAACAAATTTAGGAGTTTAATGGCAACATACTTAGTATTAGCAAATAGAGTGCTGAATGATTTAAATGAAGTAGAATTAACATCTTCTACTTTTAGTTCTGCACGTGGTATGCAAACTTCTGTAAAAAATTTTGTTAACAGAGCTCTTCATGATATTTATAATGAGCTAGAAGAACTGCCAAGTTTACATAAAGAAAGTTATTATTATACAAATGCCGGTCAAAGAGAATATGCTTTACCTACAACAGATTCACCACAAACGGGTGATTTACAATGGCGTAAAATAGATTGGGATACATTTTATTTAAAACCAAAAGAAGAAACAGCAAATGGCGAATTTACTTCTGATATAACAAGTTGGACAGCTAATAGTGGTACTCCCGCTTATAATTCTGGTGGTAATGGTAGAATGCGATTAGATGCATCTAGTGCATATCAAGCATTAACACTAACTAAAAATGAAGAATATAAAATACAAGTAGGATTTTTTGATTCATCTAGTAGCGGTTCATCTTTATCCATTCAAATAGGAACATCTGCAGGTGCAAGTGGTACATTAAATGCAACAGCATCTGTAACAAATTATGGAGAAATAAAAGTTTACGAAAATACTTTTACAGCTCCTGCAAATACTACTTATTTAACTTTAACAAATTCTGATAGTACAAATTTAGATGTTGATTATGTTCGCATATCAAGAAATATCGGAGTACAACGATTACCATTTTTATCATACGATGATTGGGTAAGACGTTTTTCTGAAAGAGATATTGCAAATTTAAGTTCAGCACAAGGTGAGCCCGCTTATGTATATAAAACTCAAAGTGGTAAATTAGGTTTAACACCTATACCCGATAAGAGTAATTATCAAATAGTATTTGAATACTGGAAAGAACACACAGAATTATCTACGTATAGTGATACACCAGATTTAGATGATAGATATGCAGATTTAATTGTAGCAAAAGCAAGATACTATGCATACAATTTACGTTCTGACCCAGAGCATGCAATGATTGCTAATAAAGAATATGCAGATGGTTTAAAACGATTACATAATGATTTAGTTATTAAACCAGAATATATGAGAGATGAGAGAGTTAATTTAAGAGTATATGGTAAAATTTAATGCCAAATACTTCGCAAATATCACCATTTGTAACAAGCCTTGGTGGAGGATTAGTACTTGATAAAGATGTATTCTCTATGTCTCCGGGAGAGGCAAGAGAGTTAAAAAACTTTGAACCAGATATAACTGGTGGTTATAAAAAAATATTAGGAACAACAAAATATAATACTAATATTGTACCACAAGTAGCTGCATCATCAGAACGAGTAGTAATGTCTGCTATCTTTAATAGCGTTGTTTTAGCAGCAAGAGGTGGTAGTATTCATTATGCAGGAACAACAGGTTCATGGACATCTGTTGTAACAGGCTTAGGAACACCTACTCAAAACTATGAGTTTAAAAAGTTTAACTTTAATGGAACAGAAAAAATAGTTATTTGTTCAGCAACATCTACTCCTAGAATTATTGATACAAGTTATAGTGTTACTAATGTAAATGCAACAGGAAGTGCTAATTTTAAATTTGTTGAAATATTTAAAAATCACATATTTTTTTCTGGTGATGGAAGTAATAAACAGTCAGTTAAATTTATGGCTCCGTTTGCTACTAATGATTTTACATCAGCAAATGGTGGTGGTGAAATTAAAGTTGACTCAAATGTTGTAGGATTAAAAGTTTTTCGTGATAATCTATTTATATTGTGTGAAGATGCAATATTTAAATTAGTTGGAACATCTTTAGCAGATTTTACTTTACAACCAGTAACTAGAAAAATAGGTTGTGTTGATGGTAGAAGTATACAAGAATTTGCAGGTGATGTTATATTTTTAGCACCAGATGGACTTCGTACAATTGCAGGTACAGATAAAATTGGTGACGTAGAATTAGGAACTATATCTAAACAAGTACAAGAAATTACAGATGATATTACTACACATAATGTTAATTCACTTGTTATAAGAGGAAAATCACAATATCGTATTTTTTATCCAACAAGTGCTGACCAATCAGAAGCATCTGCAAAAGGATTAATATTAGTTACAAAAGTAAATCCTAATACAGGCCAATTAGGTTTTGAGTATTCAGAAATAATAGGATTAAAAACATCAAGTTCAGATTCTGATTTTATCAGTGGAAATGAAACAATTATATCTGGCGGATATGATGGATATGTTTATAAGCAAGAATCTGGAAATGTATTTACTAGAGCATCTGGAACAGTAAATATAAATGCTTTTTATAGAACACCGGATATGACAATGGGAGACCCCGGTATTCGTAAAAGTATGCAACGAGTTATTTGGAACTATAAAAATGATGGTAACGTAGATGCTAATTTTAAATTACGTTATGATTTTGATAGTCCCGATATACCACAACCTGCCCCATATACTTTATCAACAGGAGCAGGAATAGCAATTTATGGATTAGCTAGTTCAACATACGGAACAGCAGTTTATGGTTCATCAGGTGCTAACTTAGTTAGACAATCTGTTGAAGGTGGAGGATTTACTGTAGCAATTCGTGTAGAAGAATCATCCAATAATTTACCAATATCATTTAAAGGATATCAATTAGAATTTATACCCGGAGGAAGAAGATAAATGGGAACAACATACACAAGACAAGAATCTGGAAACATTACTGATGGTTCTACGATTGAGGCATCTCATTTTAATAATGAGTTCAATCAGATAGAATCAGCATTTGCTTCTAGTACAGGTCATACCCATGACGGAACAACAGGAGAAGGCGGGCCAATAACAAAGTTATTAGGCACAGCACTTACTATTGGTGATGGTACAGCGGCTACAGATATCGCTGTTACTTTTGATGGGGAAACAAATGATGGTTTATTAACATGGATGGAAGATGAGGATTACTTTAAATTCTCTGATGATATTCTTGTTAACAGTACAGAAAAATTACAATTTAGAGATACTGCTCTTTATATTAATTCATCTACAGATGGACAACTTGATATTGTAGCAGATACTGAAGTCCAAATAGCAACGACAACTCTTGATATTAATGCAGACGCAGATGTATCTGGCACACTAACATATGGAAGTTTATCCGATGGTAGTATAACTATTACTGCATTTGTTGATGAAGATGATATGACATCTGATTCTGCAACATTAGTTCCAACTCAACAATCAGTAAAAGCGTATGTGGACGCTCAAATAACTGCGGCTGACCTAGATTTCCAAGGTGATTCTGGAGGAGCATTATCTATTGACCTTGATAGTGAAGTTTTAGATATTGCAGGTGGAACTGGTATTGATACTTCTGGTTCTGGTAATACACTAACAGTAGCAATAGATTCAACAGTAGCTACACTTACAGGCTCACAAACTCTTACAAATAAAACTCTTACAACACCTATTATTTCAAGTATCTCTAACACAGGTACACTAACTCTTCCTACTTCTACAGATACTTTAGTAGGTAGAGCTACAACTGATACATTAACAAACAAAACATTAACAAGTGCTGTTTTAAATACAGGCGTATCTGGTACAGCCGTATTAGATGAAGATAACATGTCATCTGATTCTGCTACACAATTAGCAACACAGCAATCTATTAAAGCATATGTTGATGCACAGGTAGCAACATCTGATACTCTAGCAGAGGTTTTATCAAATGGAAATACTTCTGGGGGAACTAATTTAGTAATTGATTCTGGAGACACCTTAGATGTAAATGGAAGTATAGATTTAGATGGAGATTTAACTGTAGATAATGGTGCTAGTGGCACAATTAGATTAAATGGTAATTTAGATAATCTTGGTAATGTTGCTTTTGGTTATTCTTCTTTATCAAGTGGAAGTTTAACTGGTTTTTCTAATACAGCTATAGGTAGTGTTTCATTACCTGCAAATACAAGTGGAGATAATAATGTTGCTGTAGGCTCAAATACATTACAAAATAATACAACAGGTTCTAACAATATTGCTATAGGTAAAAGTGCATCAGATAGTAGCACAACAAGTTCTAATATTGTAGCCATAGGTTCAGATACTTTAACAAATAATTCAGCAGATAATAATGTTGGTATAGGGCATCAAGCTTTACGAGCTAATACAACAGGAGATTCTAATACAGCACTAGGTTATCATGCACTTACTGCAAATTTAACAGGAGGTGCTTTAACAGCTGTTGGCCAACAGGCATTAAGTAGTAATACAACAGGAGGTTCTAATACAGCACTAGGTTATCAAACACTTACTAGTGTTTCAACTGGAAGTAATAATACTGGATTAGGAAGAAAAGCCTTAGGCTTAACTACATCATCAGGAAATACAGCCGTTGGATATGAAGCAGGAAATACAATTACAACAGGTGCAAAAAATACAATACTTGGAGTATATAACGGAAATGAAAGTAGTCTTGATATTAGAACATCAAGTAATAATGTTGTAATAGCAGATGGCGATGCTAATATAAGATTTTATGCTAATAGTTCTGGTGATGTTGGGATAGGTACAATAAGTCCAACTGAAAAATTAGAAGTTAATGGCAATGTTAAAATAACCGGTGACTTAACTGTTAGTGGTGATGATATTACTATGGGTACAAATACAGATACCGCTATTATGGTAGCTGATGGCACAAACTTTAATCCTGTAGTACCTAGTGGTGATGTAGGATTAACAAATGCAGGTGTGTTCAGTATTTCAAGTGGCGTTATCGTTAATGATGATATTAATGCTAGTGCGGCAATTGCTTATTCAAAATTAAATTTATCAGATAGTATTGTCAATGCAGATATTAATTCAAGTGCGGCAATTGCTGATTCAAAACTAGCAACAATTTCAACAGCAAACAAAGTTTCCGTAGACGCTGTAGACATCGATGGTGCTACAGACATCGGAGCAGATTTAACTACATCTGATTTAATAGTAGTAGACGATGGTGCAGGTGGTACAAATAGAAAAGCGGCACTATCTCGATTAACAACTTATATGACAGGTCAAGGATTTTCTACAGAAGACCCA
>CENS01056025.1_pt1 | contig 11001 bp, 3 predicted proteins | sample 530201 | NCBI WGS metagenome assembly CENS01 (sample SAMEA2619747, study PRJEB7988) | marine metagenome | biome: marine biome (ENVO:00000447); feature: surface water layer (ENVO:00002042); material: "saline water (ENVO:00002010), including plankton (ENVO:xxxxxxxx)" | depth 5 m | reverse complement strand
TTCTTTTGAACATGAAACCAATAAAAGAAGTATCAGAAGTTTTTTCATTTTTATTTTTTAAAACTTTTTCCGCTTTTCTTACTACCGCCTTTACCAAAGCTTTGTTGTGACTTTCTAATTGCTTTTATTTTTCTTATAGCGTCTTCAAAGCCTTCGTTTTCAATACCAAGCTCCCAAGAGCCCCAACCACCAAAAGAAGCAGCTCTTTGCCACCATTGATAATTAGCATCTGCTGCTATTTGTAAATTTCTTAACTTATTAACAGTTCTTGCTGTTGGTAAGTTTGTAGTTGCTTCTATTAAATTAGCATAAGCTAAAGTTTTAGGATTATTTAAACTAAAGCCCATAAGTTTAGAAGCTTCATAATTTGTTTTGCTCTTTAACAAGCCACCAGCTATACCAGTATAACCAAATATTTTTCTAAATTTAGAGCCAAGAACTGGGGAGTAACCTAAAAGCTGATTCATTGTTTGTGTATGATCTGCTCTAAAACCTCTTTCTTGTTGTTTTTGAAACTCAGTCACTGTATTTTTTACAGTAGTAGCTATAGCGCCGGGTATACCTATACCTCTTAGCTGTGAGTCTGCCATATTATTTATCATTCTACTAACTCTTCTAGACTTGTCATCTTTATCAAAAGACTCTTCTTCATCTAACGAAAAAGCAAACATTGCGTTTTGCATTGCTGTAAATGCTACAGACTGCACAAAACCATAATACAACAACTTAGATAAATTTTCTTTTTTATCGCCTCTATTATTTATTAAATCACGAGCCGCTTTTTCTTGTATTCTAGCATATTGCATAGGTGTATTACCCCAAGCAAACACTAAACGACCCATAGGCCCAGCTTGTTGAGCAGATATTAAATCTGGTCTTGAAGACTGTTGCGATACTTCTGTTTTTTCTTGAAAATCTAAAAAAGCTTTTTGCTTAGCTTCTTTACCACTTAAACCTTGTTTAATATAAGTTTTTATTCTATTTCTATAAAAACTAGCACCACCTGCAGATATTGCAAAACTATCAGCTAATTGGGTAGGTGTAAAACCTATTTTAATTAAATGAGCAAATATTTTTCTAGCAACGCCCGTGCCATCACCACCAGCGGCAATTTGTGCAAGCTCAGCTTCTTGAACATTGTATTTTAAACCAGCTCTTCTTTGCTTTAACATGTCAGAGTTAAATATAAAAGCAAAGTCAGACCAATATTGTTTTTGGTTACCAAAAGCTTTTGCAGCGGCTAAAGGGTTGTTGTCACTCCAGTTTACATAGTTTAAAGTAGATAAAGTTTGCAGCGAAGCAGATCTAGTGTTTAAAAACATTGTTGCACCAACTGAACCATTTATAAAGTTCATATGCATGTTGACAAGCTTATTTTTACCAGCTGGCCTATTGCTACCAGTTTCCATACGCCACAACATGTCTTCTAAGGCTTCTTTAAACGCGGGACCTTGAGTAGCCTCTATTTTGTTTATATTTTCACCAACTAACTTACCGTTTTGCCATTTACCAAATATTAACTCTCTATTTTGTCTAAATTCAGCAAAATAAACGTCTCTATTTACTTTTTCAACTAAACTACTTAAATCACTAACAATGCTTTCTGAAGTCCAAGATTCTGTAGGTTTTATATAACCTTCTTTTTGTTTTGTTATTCTAGCTAGATTTAAAGAAAAGCTTAATAAATTTTTATCGTTATTTACTACGTCAGTTAAAACTTTAATATCTGCTTTACTTAAACCAGGCACTTCAAAACCAGCGCCCACCCACCTATGAACACGTATAGCTTGGTCATACGTAAAAGGCTCTCCAGGTATTTTTTTATTTAACTTCTTTTTTACCGTAGGCAACAGAGCTCCTAAGGCTTTATAATCAGATGTTATAGCTTGTTGAGCAGCGTTTAATTCATTGTAAGCTCTAGAGTATGGTTTGTGTAAGTTATCACCAAAAAACTGCTGGTGTTTTTCACCTAGCTTGCCAAAACCTTGAAAGTTTTGTAATAAGCCAGCAAAATCTTGAGCACCAGGAACTATATAAGATTTGGTGTAAATATTTTGTCCCATTATTCTTGCTTTGGCAGGCGACACTTTGCCAAACAAACCTGTGGTCTCAGTTAATATAACATCCATGTCTTTAGTCAACTGCTCAGACTTTAGTATTCTAGCTTGCTGCACATTGTATTTTATGTCTAACTGCTCTAAAACATTTCTCACGGCCTTGACATTTGACATTGCGTCGTCAACAAAATACATATCATTATAGCCTTGACTAAATTTTTCTAGCATCCAAAGCGCTTTAGCCTCGCCAGTGCTATTGCCTAATCCAGTTATGTTTTCTATAGGTATATCAACACCTTTTGATTTTAACCAGCCATGTATTGCTGGAGCTGCTTGTTGTTGCCTTGCTGTTAAAACAAAAATATTATCAGGGCCATATTTTTTGAGTTGATTACGTAGCTTTTGCATTAACGGTCCTTCAACACCGCCTCTTACATTTACAAAATCTTTAAAATCCATTTTCCAACCTTGCGCCGCTAATTCAGTTCCTTTTGTTGGCCACTCAGCGCTACTAATTTTTATAGTTTCGCCACCTTTAGTTGCTGTAACAAAATTTTTACCACCTATAATTAAAGTTTCGTCAAAGTCAAAGGTGCTTGAGCTTCTAGTTGGTTGATTATATTTTCTACCATTTGCAATAGCAGCATCTATCGTAAACGACATATTAACTAGTTCTTGCGTAGTCATGTTTTCAGTTTCAAAACCTGTTTTAAACTGTTTGTTTAATTTTTTAACTATGTTACCGGCTAACACAACATCATTCATTTTATCAGCAAAACTTTTACCAGTTCTTAAATCATACTGAGTAGATAATATAGCTTGATCACGTATAAAGTTAGACTCTGATCCTATAGCTATATCTTCTTTCATTTGACCTATTATACCAAGTCTACCGCCATTTTCTTTGCTATCAACAAAAAGCTGTAGTTCTTTAGTAATTAAACCTTGTTTAAACTCATTAGACACTGTTCTAAACTTTTCTAAAAACGCTTTTTTATTGCCAACATTTTCAGTTATATTTAACAAAAAATTACCGTTAAAGTTAGCTATTTGTAAAGGGTGCTCGCCATATAACTGACCTTTAGGTCCAAGTTTAATAGTAGCGCTTTCAAAAGTAGCTAAAGCTCTAGATATACCATGACCAATACTAGTTTGGTTTTGTAAGAAAAATGATATATGGTCTAGTGCTTGTGCTTTATTTTTTGAACCAGCATAATAATCAAAAAGCTTAGTATAAAAATACTCTCTTAACTTAGTGTTTGCTTCTAAAGTTTTTTCATAAGTAGAACCTGGCTTAGTAAGCATTTTTCTAACTTCAGCTAAATATTGTGGTATTTTACCAGGATTATTTTCTAAATTTCTATACTTACCTTTAAGAAGTTTAGTTATCTTACCTTTAAAAGCCCCGTTATCTACAACAAAAGTTTCATTTAAAAAATCTAGCTTTTCGTTCGTACCTTTAAGATCTTTTATCATTTTGTTACGCATGTTTGCGGTAACTCTTTGTACGGTGCCTTCTAAATTTATTTTTTCTTTACCAAAAAAAGTAGCTGAGTTAGTAAACAAACCATTAGTATTTGTACTACTAACTTGCAACACATCTTTTGACAACATATTACCAAAACCATTTATAAACTCTCTTTGATACGTTTCAATATAATTTTGATCTCTTCTTTTTTCAGCTCCACTTCTTGTTAAATCTATACCTAATAAATCTTTATATTTTTCAGCTATAATTTTATTAACTTCACCGAAACTACTAAATTGTCTTATTGGCGTAGCTTCTCCTACTTTGTCAAGCTGAGCTAAAGCTTCTCTATGTTTTTTAAATATACCTGCAGCTTCACCTTGTAAGTTAGGTATTTCTTCTTTAATAAGTCTTTCAGCTTCGTTAACACCAAGAGCCATAGATAAAACATTTACAAATTGTTTTCTATAATCTTGAGCGTTTACATTGAGGTTTTTTAAATTTCTAACTAATTGCTCAGATTTTAAACCTACTGGTGTTGGTCCTCTAAATCTTTGTAAAGCCAACTCTGTTGTTGCAACTTCATATTTTTTAACTAGAGCAGGATTTATAAAAGCACCACTTTGATTTTTAATATGTATTTCGTTATAAAATTGTTTACCAGCTGTTGTTGCAGGGTTTAATACATCTCTTGCTATTTGACCACCAGTAACATCGTGAAAAAACTGATATAATGTTTTAATTCTATTAAGCTTTTCTTTTGGTGATCTACCCTTTAAAACTAGATTTACAAACTCAGCTTCGTTAAAAGCTTTTTTCTTATACATATAAGCTCTTGCATTAGTTCTTTGCCTTTCAGCATTACTTAGCTGATCAGTTTTAAACTTTGTGCCTAAATTTTCAAATAAAGATTTTAAATAACTTTTACCTATTTGTGAGTTGTCATAAAACTCTAAGCTAGAAAACTCTGGCATACCTCTGTATAGTTGTCTAGCTTGTTGTCTAAAGTTTCTTTCAGCCACAGTAGCAGCTGTTTTATTATCCATTGTTCCGCTTATACCTAGTTGATCATTTATAAACTTACTAGTAGATGTTCTAAGTTTTCTAGACACATTACTAAACAAAGTAGGATTATTATCACTTATAAATAATTCTTTATAAGCATTTTCTACTTCAACAACTGTTTCTTGATTTAAAGTTCTTTTTTCACCATTAATACTAAAAGTTTCACTTCTATTTTGTATACCTTCAGTAGGCTTTGAGTCAAACGGTGTTGATGTTATGGTTGGTGCTTCAGTTTTTTCAAGCACTTTTTCTGCAGTTTCTGTATCTAACCTAAAACCTAATTCAGCACCTTCTGCTTTTGCGTCAACAGATCTTTCTTTATATTCTTGAGCTCTAAGCCTTATAACACCCGTTAAGTATGTAGATAGTTTACCTTGCTCTGGATTATAAGCTTTTAAAATATTATCTAAACCTCTATTTTTACCGCTTAAATCATATAGTATTTCTGTTACTAAATCATATCTAGCACCGCCAGGACTTCTGTCTGCAAGGCTTATACGAAATTGCTCAGGAACACTAATGTTGTATTTAGATATAGCAGCATCAATAAAAGGCCCAAGCTTATCTCCAGCTATAGGGTAATTTTTTGAAGTGCTTATTAAATCTTCTTTAGTAGTATTTTCGCCTTTTTGCTTGTAAATTTCTTGTATTTCTTCACTTAACTTTTTAGTATCTATACGTTCTGATTTAAACGTTTGATAATTTGTTTCAGCAGCAGACTCATTAACTATTTTCTCTGCAGGTGGCTCAACAATATTTTCAAGCTCAGCAAATAATTTTGTTGTACTACCACCTCGTTTTACAGTTTGTATATAATCACCAAACCATCTTACAATATCTTTTTCTTTTGCAAAATTATATTTTCTATTAGGATTTATATCTTTCATTAAAGTGCTTAATACACCTTGCAATGAATAAAACCCGTTAGCTTGTTTTACTCTAGTGTAGTTTTGTGGATTGCTTAAAAATTCACCTACATAAGCAAAAGCTTCTGCGTGTTGCTTAACTTCTGGAGCTTCTCCAAACTTAGCTTCAAAGGCTTGTTTTAAAGTCTGAGGATTACCTTCTTTATCTACAAACTCTGTTTGTATTCTACTCATTACGCTTTTTAGCTTATTAAAAAATAAAGCATTGAACTTTATATTAGTACCTAAAAAAAGATCTGCATGAGCATGGCTTTGTTCGTGTACGCCAATATTAAAAGAATATTTATCTAATATATAAGAAAGCGTAACTTTGTTACCTACTTTGTCAAAATAAGCATTATCTCTACCGTCATAATCTTTTCTTTCCTTAGCCTCTGATTCAGTTATTACTTTAATCTCAACTTCTTTACCTTCTTTTTTGTAGTCTTCAATAACAGCTTTATTTTCTCTTTCAATTATAGGCTTAGCAGTTTCTTTATTTTCAAATAACCTTAAATCATTAAAAGCATTTTCTCTAGTAACTATATCTAAAAAAGCTTCGTATTCATTTTCAAACTTTTTTAACTCTTTACCTTTTAGTTTACTTTGTATTTTTGGATATAGTTCAGTATGAAAATTACTATTGTTAAACTCTTCAGTAGTTATACCAGCTTTTTTAGCAGTTTCAGTTAAAGAAGTAAAAACTTCTTTTCTTGCAGCGGCTAAATCAAATTTTTGTTTGTAATCATACATTGCTTTAGCTTGTCTTCCAAAACCTAAAGTGTAAGAAAATATACCGTTTGATATAACACGTTTAGTTGTTTCAGAAAAATCACCATAAGCTTTGTCTATATAATTTTCTACAGTACTAGTTCCTTTTATTTCGCTAACAGCAGCGCCTACAAGTTCTGAAAACTCACTAGCTATATTAAAAGATATTGGAGATGTTAAAAGATAATTATATAAGCTTGCTCTAGCAGGACTACCACTAATTAAACTACCAAGCAATTTACCACCACCAAATCCACCAGCACCAAACGCAGCGCCTTTTATAGCTGTTTTAAAATCAGCATCACCAAAAGCTCTTTGCTCTGCAATATAAAACTTAGCACCTTCTTTTAAAGTAGTTCTAGTTAAAGCAACAGCTGCAGCATTGTCATAATAACTTTTTGACATTTGCAAACCTTTTATCCACTGTCTAGTCATGGGTATGGCTTTTGCAGCGTATTTACCTAGTTTTAAAAACTTACCAGCACCCCATATTTCTACTAAAAATCTAGCACTTCCACCAAACTCAGCCAAACTATCAGTAAGTTTACCATCTAAAAACTCACTTTCACTAGCAGTAAATGGCACACCAACCTGCCCTAAAGTTCTACCATAAGAACGTATAACATCTATACGTTTAGGTTTTTGAGCTCCTTTATAACCATAAGTACCAACAAAACTTTCAACAAAGTATTTTCCAAAATCACTCCAACCTTTTCTATTTAAACCTTCAGCGCCTTCATTTAAATGATACATACGTCTGTAAACTTCAACGTCTGTGGCGTATTGTTTTAAATCTTCAGTATATGATTGTATGCTTTTAGTTTTGTCTATTGTGCCTTGTGAAACTAAAGTTGTTTTATCACCAACTTTAACTTCTCTTGTATTTAAAAACTCTATTTCTTTTGCTGCAGGATTATTAGTTTTAAAAGCTAACATTTTTTTTAAAGTAGAGTCAACAAATTCATAACCACTTTGATCTCCTTTGCCTTTGTATCTTATTCTAAATTTATAAGTTTTGTCAAGCTCTTTGTTAAGTTGTTGTAAAGCTAATACAGATGTTTTATAACCTTGTAATATATTTTCTTCAACAGAAGCTTGAGGATCTGCAGAAAGTTCTGCTAACTTTGTATTGACAGCTAAACTAAATTTAAATTTACCCTCTTGCTCGCTGCTTAAAGGCACTCTACTAGGTACTACAGTACCTGTTTTTAAATCTAATATATAAGATCTATTTTCAACTTCTTTCTGATTTTTTAACTCTTGTATTTCTGATTGAATTTTTTCAAAATTAAATTCTGCTCCAGAAGCTTTAGAAGTTCTATACTCTGCCATTTTTCTAGATATTTGCATATCTATTTCATTTGAAAAAACGCCATCAGCTTTTATATGACTATCAATAGCTGTATCATCAGCTTTTTCAGCTAATTTTCTTTTTTTCATACCTAACTCATACTCAATCTCTGCGTAGTATTTATCTAATACAATATTTTGAAAATCAGACTTTGTAAGCTTTTCATATTCTCTACCTTCAAACAAAGGTTGAGCGGCTTTTAATATACTATTTTCACCACCGTCAGTTGCAAACGTAGCCATTTGAAAACTATCATTACCACCTAAAGCTTTTCTTTTAAACTCTGGGTTTTTAAGCTTTAAATCTAACTCTGTGTTAAACATAATAGCCTCAACCATGTGTTTTGGGTCTTGAGTTCTAGCTAATTTATCTTCTTCTCTTTCTTCTTTAGTAAATTTTCTTGATTTATCAAAATTATAACTAGAGGTTCCTTTACTACTTATGTTAAAACTACCTTTACTACCAATATTAAAACCATCATTGTCAACAGCAACAACATCGTCACTCATTTCAGTTATGCCAGCAATATCCATATAGTTTTCTATAGACATATCGCTAGCCATAGCTGCATTAGCTACTTGTGAAAAATTAAGTGATTTTCCTTGTTTATTATAATACATGCAAATTTATTAATTATTTTGTTCGTATAATGATGTAAGCAAAGGTATGTTAAACGACTTGGTTATAAAATCTAAATAAAAAGTTTCTATTTCTTCGGTGTCTGGCATGTCACCGGATATTACTCTATAATAACCCTCGCCTCTCGGTAAATTACGCTCTTGAGCTTCTTGCTCGCTGTAATACCTTAATTCATGACTTTGGTTTATATTGTTTCTATAAAAACTTATTACATCGTTAGAATCTGGAGCTACAAAACCTTTGTCTTCACCTTCTGGATATATTAAACCTTTCCAATTATTTTCTAATCTTAATAATTGCTTGTCTTTTTCTGAAGGTTTTGTAGGTGTTGAAGGTTTTTCAAATTCTTTAGCTACTTGTTTTTTTGCTCTTTCTTTCTTTTTGTACTCTTCAAGCTCTTGTTCGCTTAAATTTTCTTGTGATGTTTCGTATTGCATGTTTCCATCATAATCTCTATCAGAAGCAACGTCAGTATAAAACTTAGCTAAAGATCTGTTTAACTGATCAGAGTTTTTTTCATCAAACATCCAACTGTTATCATATGTTTTTAGCCCTGTTTTTGAATCTACGCCTGTAGGCTCAAAGCCTTTGTAAAATTTTTCATCTAACAAACCGCTTTCCCACATTTGAGAAAAACTTAAATTTTTACCAGTGTCGTCAAGATAATAATCAACGTAAGAATCATCACCAGCAATGTCTGTTTCGGCTAAAACCATTGAGTTTTCTGGACCATACTTGTCTCTATTAGAAAGATGAGAATAAAAATCTGAATAAGTTTGTTGTTCGTTAAAAGCGTGCTTAGTTGGCCCTTTAATTGCAGCGTCGTTATAAATGCCTTCAATCTTATCAGATATAAATGTTTCAGCCGTTTGGTTTCTAACATTCCATTTTTGACCAACTTTACTGTAACTAATCAATTCGTTACCTTTACCGCCTTTCATTAAATATTCAGGATTCATTATACTGAAGTTAATATCTCCTTCGTCAGATATTAGCATGTCTCTATCACCTTGGTATATATGTTTAGGCGCGTTAGCACCATTTGCTTTACCAAAATGATGATCTGCATCAGCATATTCTGCTTGGGTTTCATTGTAGCTTTTTGTTTGCCCAACAAAATTGTTTATTTGATTAGCAAGCGTATTCGCTTGATCTTCGTACTCATAACTACCAGTTTGCTTGTAAAGTTTTTTAGCGTTTAAATACTGCTGTCTTTTATCTCTTAACCATTTTAATGAAGTTTGTTTGTCTTTTTTATTTGACAATTGATAGACTGAAGAAGGATCCTCTAAAGTTTCTAGCCAATTTTGATGATCGTCATTGTCTTTTTTGTTTTTAGCTTGCTGCTCCTTAGCCTCTTGAGATAAAAAAGCATTGACACCGGCAACTATACCTTGGCCAGGCGCTAGCGTTAAAGCAGCTTGAGCTTTTCTAACATCTCTCTCGCCTAGTATTAAAGCTGAGTCTGGTCCGTAATTTAATGATGATTGTTTTTTTGCCATATTAAAATATTTTATATAACCCCACCTGTTACTAAAGAAGTACCAAGTTGTCCTATTCCTGAATAAAGAGCAGCGTTTGCTTGAGCTACAGCTTGATCAGCAGCGGCTCTTCTTTGTTGCGCCATGCCAAATAAAGTGCTTGTTTTTCTTGACTCTAATGCTCTTGATCTTTCTGCGCCAGCTAATCTTTGTTGTTCTGTTAGCATTTCTCCTTTTTGAACTTGTAATTGTCCTTGAGCAGCTAATCTTGCGTTTTGTTGTTCCTGCATAGCTATGCTGGCAGAAGCTTGTTGTGCTGCTACAGAAGCTTGATTTGCCAATGCTTGAGCTAACCCAGCTATACCACTACCACCAGCAGCGCCTCTTAGTTGTGTTAATATATTAGCTCTTGATTGTGCCGCTTGTTGAGCTTGGAACTGCGCGGCCTGCTTGTTAACCGTTAAATCTTCGTAAACATTTTCAGCAAATGGATTTTGTATGTTAGCGGCTAAGTTGCTAGTGTCTAAAGCTTCGTATCTTGCTCTTGTGGCTTTGTATTCTCTTCTAGCGGCTGTTTGTTCTCTTCTTCTAGCTTTTCTACCAATTAAACCCATAGCTATTTTAGCAGCACCACCAATTACCCCAGCGCGTGACATTGGGTCCATACCAGTAAATGTTTTGCCAAACACAGATCCTGCAGACGAAGAAGGCATAAAGCCACCGCCAGCACCACCCATATTATAATTAGTAGCTGGGGTAATATTTGGTCTAAAATCAAATTGACTAAAGTTAACACCACCTTGTTGTTGTCCTCCAAAGTTAAAACCTCCTGTAAGATTTCCAAACTGATAGTTTTCAGGTAAACCTGTAAATGTTCCGTTGCTCATTTGTATTTGTTTTATATTTTATAATTACACTTTTTTAGTGTTATTTACTACTTTTTTGTATTTCCGCACCAACTGTAAACAACTCCGCTTTTTTATCAGAATCATTTCTCATAGTTACGTTAGCGTGATAACCTTTAATTCTATTTATATTTGCGCTAGTATCTTTTGAAAAGAAAAGAAAATAATCATTAATATTAACGCTTTGATAATCTACTCCACCTGGAATATTATCAACGCTATCAGCGTCTACAGCTATAACAGCGCTAGACAAACCTTTTGTTATATTTTTAATAACTCCTGAATATGTAAAACTATTACTAGTTTGGTAACCAGAGTCTAAAGTTTTTAAACTAAAATAAATGTTATCACCAACTTGA
>CENS01074714.1_pt1 | contig 11009 bp, 8 predicted proteins | sample 530201 | NCBI WGS metagenome assembly CENS01 (sample SAMEA2619747, study PRJEB7988) | marine metagenome | biome: marine biome (ENVO:00000447); feature: surface water layer (ENVO:00002042); material: "saline water (ENVO:00002010), including plankton (ENVO:xxxxxxxx)" | depth 5 m | reverse complement strand
GAAGACCTCCACCATCAGTGGCTCCAAAGTTGTAGGAACCAAATCCTCCAGTTGGGAATTCATATCCGCCAGAATCGTTAAAGCTGCCCGCCATTTGCCCACCTAAGTTGAGTCCAGACCCTGAGGTGGATGCGGCACCAGCACCTGCACCGCCACCCCCGCCACCAATGCTTCCGAGCAGCGGCATGGCCGAGCTGATCAGGTTGGTGGCAAGGTTCCTGTTTAGGTTAGACTTTTGATCTTCTACGTTAAACAGGTTTTCCTGCGCTCTAGCGGCGGTATCTGCGGCCTGGGACTCCAATCGCGAGTCTCGTGATCTCTTGACATCGTCCAACCTAGCTCTTTCTGACCCAACCTTGTTCAAGGCGGCACGCTCTTCTTTTCTCTGTGCGGCACCAGCCTGCAAGACTTGGTTCTGTCTGCTTCTCTCGATGGCGGCGGCATTGACCCCGCCCCTAGCCCCCAGCCTAGCGGCAAGCTCTATCTGGTTTGCAGCCGACAGGTTCGACTGATCCTGAGCTTCTTTAATGCCTTGCCTACCTCTAGCTTGTTCAAGAGCTTCTAGGGCATACTTGTTTACACCAAAACTACCCTCTACTTGAGCTTGCCTCTTTGCGGCATCAGCCCTGTTCTTATTGAGTAGTTCTTTGTTTCTGGCTTCGTCACGCTCAAGCTGCTTCTTCTGACCCCTGTTTTGGAGGTAAGCAGAACCAGCTGACGCAAGCAATGGAAGGAGTAGTGGCATTATACAAATATAGTTTATTGTCCTCTATTGTGGTGCAACTGGGACGGGGTAAGTACTGTGTTTACGCAGTATAGCTCAAACTGAGCCGTTGCGTTGTTTGTCATTCTAATCGTGGCGTAGTGACCTCGGATCGGATCGCTATCCAGCGCGGCGGGCGTTCTAAGGACGACCTGAGTGCCGTCTGTCGCCACCGCTGTATCTATGTTTGCGGTCAAAGTTCCCAGAGTTCTAGCTCCAGTAACAGACTGAACGAGGGCCTCTCCAGCTGTCGTAGACATAGTAACAAGATTGCCGCCCACAACAGCCATCATCTCCGCGTTTGCTGGAACTGGCTGGTTATTTATTTTGTTGTCAAAGGTGATGCTGTTCGTGGTAGACGATGCAATCGTACCAAGGAACCGCAAGTGCTTGCTGCCCCCAGGATCCCTCGTTATGTACGCATAGTAACTACCCTCCCGCTCTACAAAGTTCAGCGTCCCCGCGTTGTCGTTAGCACCCATGAGGTTGGTGTTTATTGACTGCACAACCCAGTTGCCTGAGTTGCCTTCGTGAGAAAGAGCGTCATACGTCTTGACCATACTGGGGTCAGGCTTAGACACGTATGTAATGTCAGACTGATCGTAGTCCCCATAGAACGTGTTGTAGGCGTTGCCATCATGAACGTGCATGAGCTGCTGGTCGTACTCCAACGTATTGTCGGGGTCGTAGTAAGACATGGACAGCATCGAGTTGTTTTGGTTGCTGTAATTCGTTGGGTAGAAAGTATATCTGCTGATCCACCCTCCGTCACCGCCACGGCCACCAAAGACATTGTAGCCCACGGTTTCGTTGTTGCCCCCCATATTTCCAAACGTTATGTAATACGTGTCGTTGGCGGGGTCGTACCCAGAAACAATTCTTGGGTTCGCAGCAGCTCGAACGTTGTCAAATATCGTGTTGAACAGGTTCGATGTCCTTTTCTCAGATATAGCGTATAGCTGGCTCGATGCAAGCCTGCATACAGCAGACCTGGACACGTCAGCAAAGAACACCTGATTGTCCTGTATGAGCACGGACTCAGGGTTATCTCCACATCCATAGTCCCCAGAGAAGTAGATGTCTACGTTGTAAGGGGATGAGGTAAGAGCCAAGGCTACGTCATCACCCTGTGCGGACTGTATGACCTGTCGGTCTACAGAAAGCCGTGAAACCTTGTTTTCCTGTACGCCTATAAGCTGTTCCCCCATAGCCCCGATGTAGTTCAGTGCGCCGAAGTTGGGGTTTAAGTCAACGAAGTTAGACAGGTTTTTATCGAACGAAGACAATAACAAAGTGTTTAGGTCAGATACATCGGCCTCACTGTATGTGATGCTATTGTACCTCCTTCTTTCTTGAGGCTCTGTAAGCGGCAAGTGGGCCCTGCCTTGCCCCCAATCCGCTTTGGTTCTTCTGTCGGAATACCTCTCAGACTCCATGACAATGGATTTGTATTGCCACTTTTTAGGGTCGTCAGTCCAGGCGCTGTTTTCAAAAAGGTTTCGGGTAGACAAAACTGGTCTAAAGAACATGTCCCCGTTGTCTACAGTAAAAGCAGGGCCATAAACGTTTGATCCTCCACCTCTTCTTATCCTGAGCCCCCTGTAAGGAGATATTTCGTAATAGATGTCGTCTGACGTTCTTTTTCTCCTACTTAGTATTTCGACTACGCACTCTTGCTTCCAGAAGTTCGTTGTGTCTGGCTCGTCGTTTGTGCCGTCACTGTCTGAGTCGTAGGGGTATCTGTTGTCAGCTGTCACGCTTCCATTCTGAGATGCTGCGACATGAAACCAGTCAAATCCTGGGTACTTAGTGTAGTCTCCGTTTGAGTTCTGAACACCAGCGTCAACCTCTGGGGCTCTCAGCACAAGGAACCTGCCCGTCTTTCCAGCGTCAGTCAAATCCCCGAAGCTGTACGTTCCAGACCTAAGGGGGTTGTTTAGGTCGTCCTCAAGAGTAACGGTTCTAACTACGTCAAACTCAATTAGCGTGTTTGTGGAGGACAGAGGCGCGTTAACTCCTTGATTAGGACTCAGCGCCTTAAAGTATTGAACGACTCTGAGAACGTCTCCTTCAGCAAAGCTGTAAGACCTGTTGACAGACATGAACTGCTTGGTCTTTTCTATCCCCTCTATTGATACGTATATCTCTCTTCTATCTGGATCAAACGTTGAGGCCGAAGCCCCTGTAGCGCCCTGCTCTGCTGCATCAGTTGGGACAAACGCATTGGATACGGTTCCAGTAAAGACCGAGTCATAGGGGTTCCCCGCGTATAGAATTCGGTAACCTCTAGCCCAGTCTGGGATGGTGGCCACATCGCCATTGATGTTAAAATTCATATGGATGGCACCCTTTCTCTCTACTGGGGCTGTAGGGCCTGTAGCAGACCTTTCAGCTATGGTTTTTGCATATACGCTTCCGAGCTTGATCAGGGGTCCGTTTCTGTTCCACCTGTCGTAGTACATCATCCCGAACTCATGAAGAGCCCCCGCCTTAAAAGAAAGCTGAGTAGATGCTGCTTCAGATGCAGCTGCAATGTTTCCTACATCGGTTCCGCTATTGCCGACCGCACCGCTAAAGTCGTATGTTTCTGCGCCTTGCCCAGTCCCAAAATTTTCTCTCTGAAAAGAAAGATTCCAGAAGTTTGATCCTGGATTTGATCCAGGGTCAAAACCTGGATTTACACCTCCGTATGTAGTAAATATTTGACCCTCGTCTGGCGGATTTTCTTCAATAGCCGCATAAAATATGTGGGGGTGTATGTATGAAACACCTCCAGTCGACTCTGTTACAAACTTCCATGATTGCCTCATTTTAACTTGACCAAAGCTCCTGCTGGTTGGGGCTATAGTGGATGTATCTCCCGTTTTGTTTGAAGGGTGAATATCTTGACCTGAAGTGATCTGACCAACATTGAGTCCAGGCAATGGGTAATCAAATCTATTAAGCCATGTTAGGTTCTCTATATACACGGCAAAGTCATCGGCCAAATCCTGTATCGTGTCTCCTTCTTCGGCAACGTACTGGTAGTTGACAAACCACCTGTTGCTGTCCTCGACGTTGGCGTCAATAGCTGGGCCTATAAATATACTGTTATCTGTTTGATCAGGAGAACCGACACCAAACCTCACGTTGTTTCCATCCGAGTCTGTTCCCTCAAACTGCATCAAAACCTCATCGTCACTTGCGGTTGTATTATTTTGAACCGTACCCCTAGGTGTCCAAGAAAAAGAAAGGACGGTCTGAGACCCTTCTTCCAGCGCATACGTTTGGTCCGATGCGGAGGTGAACAAAGCTGTCCAGTCAACCTTTATTGACCCGTCATCTACATTAGCATCACCTGTAGTTACAAACGTAACCAAGTTAGATGTGTCTATTCCCCCGTTCCCGTCAGCGGTTTCAGGGCCTATGTATTCTGGAGTTATAGTTATGGATGGAAGTGTCGCAGCGTTGTTATATCCCTCTATGTAGTTTGAGTAGGCCAGCCTGTTTCCTGATATGGCCTGACCCCTGGCTATTCTAGGAACGTTGTCGTAAAGCTTGTCGGATTGCAAGCTCGATACGGTCCTATACCCAGCGTCATTGTAGAACCTGTACAGGCCAGACTGCGGGTTAAACACAGCAACGCTTGTTCCCGCTATATTTCTTGTAGTTGTTTCATTGACTGGCACCTCATCTACAACAAACCAGGCCCCATCATTATCCTCTCTAGCGAGTATTCTGATGTTCTCTACATCTGGTGTTTCTACGCTTTCATTTAGAACAAGGTCGGGATCAAATCCAGTCGCAAACTTGGTATCTATAACGCACACATTATTTTCCTCCCTGAGGGAAGAGAATATAGCAGGCTCGTTTGGTGAGTTCGCATCAAATACAACAGCAGACGTTCGAGACTCGTCAACAAAAGCCAGTTTTGAATAAGGTGATATCGCCGACTCTTCGCCGTCATTAAAGACAAACTGAGTGGCAAACTGAAAGCACCTTCCTAGAAGGTTATTGTCTGTCACGCTAGTGTCTGTCTCAAACGTAAAGATAGGCTCTCTCGTTGGTGCAGGAACAATAGAGTTAATCACAAACCTCAACTGATCTGCAGTGTATTGTTCATACTCTCCAGCCAAAGCTCTGTCTACGTTTATCTTCCTGGGAAGGTTTACGTTGTCCGTAAAGTAAAGTATAGACTGGATGGTGCCGTTTCTTTGAACATCCCTGTTTAGAACGTCAGCTTTTATGAAGGAGTTGGGATCAAACCTAAGACCTCCAATCGTGTTCTCGCTTGAGGCAGTTCTAAAGACCACGCTGTACTGATCCGTATTCATGTCGATCATGAATATGATGTCGTCATAATCCGCGTTATCTGTGTCTGAAGCAGCAAACACATACACCCTGCTTCTTTGAGGGTCAGACACAGATCCAATTACGGTCATAGGGTAGTCAGGAACCCTATCGTTATAGTTGGCATACGTGTATGACCTAGTCCCTCTTATGTTCTTTAAAACAATAGCGCTGTTAGCGCCGTCTTCATTTAATGTAATGTTGACGGCGTCTACAAGGTCACCTTCTTCAAGGTATCTCTGATCGCTGTCTGTATTAAGATGCCTAGGTACAAACTTGTCAATCATTAGAGCTTAGGTGATTGCTTGGAGTTCTTTCTAATCGTCTTGAGCAACTCCTCCTTAGTGAAGGATTTCATCCGAGCGTTAGCCTTGCGGAGCTCGTTGTAGTACTCTTGTCTGGCCCTGGCCTTTTCATTGGCTGGGACAGAGGACTTTCTTTCGATAGCTCTGTAGTATATGTAACTTCTGAGAGCCTGCTCTCCATACAGGTGAACGCTGGGGTCTTCTGCTCTGGCCTCATCAGCAATGTACTCTAGCACAATCTCCGTAATGTCGGAGTTTACCGAGAGCTCGATTCTGTTCTGATCTAAGTTGATCCTAAACTCCCCGTAAAGAGTCCCACCACCAACGCCGTAAAGTCTACCTTCGTTGTTCTGGTAGACGAAGTTCCTGAAGATATGAGAGTCAAATCCGCTTTTGATGCCATCACCACCAACGGAAGAAAACCCAGCCGTGCCAGTCTTGGAATCCTCTCTGTCCTCGCACTCACCGCACTCCTTCATCTTCTGAGAGTAGTTGATGTTCTTATTGTGTCCCAGGACGTAGACCAACCCGTCATTGCCGACAACCCCGACCTTAGTCCAGTCCACATAGTCGCATGGCAGTTCAACAGAATCGGAAGTGGCATTCACAGACAGCTTGAGGGACCTCACCACTTGCAGCATGTCAAACCCCATCTCCCTTACACCCCTGAGGGCATGCGCCCTGATGGACGTCTCTGGGACACTGCCAGCGTAGTCGTCGTGGTCTTGCGTGATTAGGAAGTCATTTATGACCTCGGAAACTTTTACGTAATTCTTTGCCATCAGAAGGTTCTATCTCTTTGGTTTTCAGCCTCTTCTGTTTGCATCAAATTAATTACGTTGCTGTCTCTTATTGAGAGGCCAGCCAGTTGAGCCACCTCAAAGACCAGATCAGAGAGGTAGTGATCTGGAAGCTCGAAGTCAATGCTGTTCGTGGGGTCAAACGTGTCGTTGCCGTCGATTGCCGTCACTGCGTAGTTCGGGAGGTTAGCACTCCTTGCACCAGCCAGAGTCCTGCCCTGAGGATACTTGTAGTACCTCATCTGGATTCTTTGTATACTGGACGGAAACACCTCAATATCCTCGCCTACCAGTGCAACGGGGTGCGACTCGCTTGGAGCCAAGAGATCGCTGGTCAGTATCCTGTCAATCTTGCTTTCGTCGTACACCATTTCGATCGGGACACGAGTAGACGTGCCCATGATGATAGTGCCGAATGTCGTGGCCGATATAATCCTAGACAGGTCGTCATTGGGATCCTTGTCGAACACCCCGTTTGCTTTCGTAATCGTAGCTGACCTAGAAAAGTAGGCCAGGTCCTCCTCTACCCTTTTGAAGTAGGACTTGTCAGCCTTAGGGTTGAAGCCTGCTCTCTGCTTCCTGTGAGCATCCTTCATCTCATGAAAGAGCCTATTGTAGACGTTCAGCTGAGCGATCTGAGCAAAGTTGTTGAACATGGCGGGCGTGACGAATCCACGCTGCTCTTTGTTAACGGCGTCTTTAAGGGTGTTGTATACGGCTTGAACGCTTGCCATACAGCAAATATACAAAAAGAAAAAGCCGCTCTAGGCGGCTCTTTCCGTGGGTTGTGATGCGAGTTAGCGGTTCAGTTGCTTGTCTATCTCTTCAACAACAGGAACTGCAGCCTCAGTAAGGCAGTACCTCACAAACACGTCTAGGGGGTCTTTACCTGCAGGGACAGATACGATAAGCTGATTAGAGTCGTACCAACGAACTCCGTCACGGCTCATCTTTATGATCTGCATCTTGGCAGCCTGACGAAGCTTAGCCTTCATTTCCACAACGGGGTTATCGAACGAGTCAATGAACTTCCTAGGGCTCTTTTTAGCCATGATAAGGAGGTCATGCTTGATTTCGTTTACTGGGCGATCAACGTTCATTCCGAACGAGATGGCAACGCCGAGCAAGTCGTTGAGATCCTTGTCCCTAACCAAAGAAACAGCGTCAGCCATCAAGAATTCTTGATCAACCTTGATCTCTGCCTTCTTCTCTTTGTTCTCAAGCTTAAACATAGAGCCACCGTTAGCCACGTTTCCTGGGTGTATATTCATGTAGTCCCTGAGGTTCGGTTGGTCAGGGCGGACAAACAGCCTGCCATCATTGAACACAATCGCTTCGTTTACAGCGAACTGGGACTGCTCATCTACAAAAACAGAACCTTCGTTGGGGCAGTATCGGATTTCTCTAACCGTATCTGTCTCCTTGTCGTGAACGGTGGTTCCTACTTGCTTCATGAGAAACACAGCCCCTCTCTTTTTAAGGGTGGTGTATTCAAGAATTGAGTTTGTTTTCTCTTGCCTTTTGAACTGTGTCTTAGGCTTGGATGTGGTTGCTTTTGCAGCGGGTTTGGTCGTGGTTTTAGCGGGCCGACCTGGACCCCTCTTAGTTGTAGTACTCATTGAATTTCAGTTTAATTAAAGAGAGTAAGTGAGGGGGGAAGCTGTTCTCCTCCCCCCTCCTTACCTATACGTCTTAGTTCAACACCACGTGCTGGTTAGCAGCGCGGGTGATCAGGTTGCACTCAGAACGGTAGTGGAACTTAGCCACGTCCTCGTCATTCGTCTTGAATCCGAGGACACCACCGCCTTCAACCCAGTGCTCCAGCTCTCTGCTGTAGCCGTTGGTCTCCTTGAAGTTCATCTCCAGAGCAGGAGCCTTGGTGCCAGTCTTGGCGTCCGTGACCTGAGTCATCGGAACCATGGCGCCTCTGTAAGGCTTCGTGGAGAATGCACCCAAGAGGGTCGGGTCGTTCAGGAGCTTCCAGTCGTGCTTGTGGAAGGTGTATCCACCACGGGTGAAGCTCTTGAATCCGAGCTGAACAGCCATGTCGCGGTCGTTGTTAAACGCACCGAACTGACCAGGCAGACCAGCGGTCATCGAGTCGCCACCTGAACCTGCGTTGATACCAGCGGCCAACATGTCGTCGATATTGAGGCTCGTCTTGTTGTCGACGTACATGGCGTACTCGCTAGGAGCGCCCTGCTTGTCGAGCTCGAAGATGATGTTGTCAATATCGCTGAACGTAGTGGTCGAACCGAATCCATCAGTGGTGATACCGCGATCCTCCACAGCCTGGAAGTAGCCCTCAGAACCAGTGATCTTACCACTGTTAGAGGTGTCGGTCGGGCTGTTCGGGATGGAGATGTTTCCGCTGGACACCTTCTCGGAGAACAGCATCATCATCTCCCTCTGATCCATGAAACGCTTCCGCGTGTCCATCTCACCCTTAACATACCAGCGGTAGTCACCGTTGCCGATGTTGATCCAGCCAATGTTCGTAGCCTGAGAACCGTTGACGTGGTACGTCTCCTTCGTGATGAGGAAGGGGTTGGTTCTCTTGGTCACGTCCGTTTGGTAGAACTTGTTCGGCTGCTTGGTTCCCTGAGCGTGGATGTTACCGATAACTATGAACGGAACATCAGCCTGGTTTCCAGTAGCGGATGTGGATGCAGGACCAGTACCAGCGTCAGTAGACATATTAGCTCCGTCAAGGCGCTTAACGGTCACCGTAGCGTCTTGATCCTGAGTACCAGCGGTAGCAGGGTTGGCATCAGCAGAGGTTCCCGTAACAACGAGACGGATGCCGTCTCTGGTCATGAGAACGTCGTTCACTCGGCAAGGAATACCCTTGTTGTCAAAGTAGTCCCCAGCAGTAGCAGAGTTCTCTTTAACATAGATCTTACCAGCGGAAGCATCGAAGAAACCCTCGAACTTTCTGTGGAGACGACCCTCCTCCCAGTATTGGACTTCGTCCTGAACACCAGCAGAGCGGGTAGCACCCGTCAGTTGAAGGAAACCAGTGATACCTTGGTCACCGTAGGTTTTGATCAACAAGTCCCTGTTGTCAGGCTTGTTGTACTTGAGCAACTCCCCAAGGGAGATGTATTTATCTGGCGACGACTTCAGCAAGTTGCCGACGTCAGTATGATTCTGTGTAGCCATAATAGCTTATATGTTTTGTTGTTGTTGGTTTTAAAAAGACCAGGTCGAGTCACCACCAAGAGCTTCTCTAAGCTGCTTGGAAAGATTGTCTTCCTGTTGTTGCCCACCTTGATTCGGAGATGGGACTCCAACGTTTGCTGCTTGATTCACTAGACCGCGTTGACCGTCAGACATTCCCTGCTTATATACAGCTTGGACAATCTCTTCCATATTGTCAATCACAGCCCTATGAACATTCAGCTTGTCGTAGTCCCAGTTACCATCCCGTTGGACGTAGGGATCAAAGTACTCGTCAAGGCGAGAGTTCTTGTCGACAAGCTCGTTACGATACTCATCATTGAGTCCGAACGTAAAGCTCATTCCGTTACCGAGATCAAACTCGACTGCGTCTAGAGCGGCAGTTTCAGCCTCCATGGCATCGTACCAATCCTCGTCGAAAAGGTTCCCAAGACTTTCAGCTTCTTCCTGCACTTCAGGGGCGGCGTACTGCTCTCTGAGTTCGTCAATAGACTGACGTGCATTCTGGGCATCGATCTTGAGCTGCAGCTGCGAAACTTTCACCTCATCATCTGTGTGCTGATCAGGATCGAGCTTGTACTTGTTGTTCATCAGCGTGACGACCTCATCCTGAGACAGGTTGGGGTAGTCACTAGACAGCTGAACCTGAATTGCAGTGACGTCATCCATTTCGGAGGGGTTAAGCTGCTGGTAGATAAACCAGTCTTGAGGGTCTCGACCCGTCTGTTCGACAAAGTCCATGATGACCTCAATCCTTTCGTCAAGCTCTGCTTGCTGCTGCTCTACTTCCGTGAGTTCCTCAAGGGAGCCTACCTCGAACCCCAGCCTTTCGCTTATGTATTCGAGAACTGCACCCTCCAGTTCATCTTGGTCGTAGTCTTCGATATATTCACTCTGAGAATCCTCCGTTGAGGTCTCTTTGTAGACTTCTTCCTCTACCGTTTCGGTTTCTGGAATCTGTTCTTCATCTATCAGGCCTTCTTGCTTTTGGGCTTCCAGCACTTCACTTTCGTCTGCAAACGACCAGTTGCTCAGGTCTTCCCCTTGCGGCTGATCGTTAGGAATTGTATTTTCCTCCATGAATTAAATTTTATCAAATATAGTTAGGGATTACTTCCCTTTTTTAGCCCTTATTTTAGCCGCTTCTTTGCGACCAAAATCGCTCTTTACCCTGGCCATGGCCCATGCGTGTTGAGACACTTTGGGCCTGTTTCCAGAGCTCATGTATGCTGCAAGCCCCCTTCTGTACACCTCCTTCTGAGCCGCACTAAGGCCCGCCATACCTCCCTTTTTGTACTTTTTTACTGGCTTCATATCTTGTCTCTTCTTTTCATTAACGACTTGAGCCTTGCCTCCACCGATGGAGGAAACCCCTTCTTTTTTCTTTTCGCTGCCGTTCCCCTGTGCTTTTTATAAATGTTGCTGATTTCAGTCATCAGCTTTTTTCTTTCATCTACGTTAGCACTGCCAGTGGTGTACTTTGGGTTAAACTTTTTAGCCTTTGCCATGGGTCACGGTTTTAAATGACGCTTTAGCAACGGCTCCAGGGTGAGGCTTGTAATCCCCTTCCATGAGGTAGTACCGTCCAGACTCCTCCATCCAGTGATAACCCTTCGGAGGATCGATGCTCAC
>CENS01008757.1_pt1 | contig 11017 bp, 4 predicted proteins | sample 530201 | NCBI WGS metagenome assembly CENS01 (sample SAMEA2619747, study PRJEB7988) | marine metagenome | biome: marine biome (ENVO:00000447); feature: surface water layer (ENVO:00002042); material: "saline water (ENVO:00002010), including plankton (ENVO:xxxxxxxx)" | depth 5 m | reverse complement strand
GGCATAACGTATGCCACCTCTGATCTCGAAGAGATAAAGAAGCTCTACGATGAAGGCTTTGCAGAGAGTGATCTAGAGAAGATTAAAGAGGCCCAAAGAAGGTTAAAATCTATTGAGGAGAAGCAGGTAGCTCCGAAAGAAAAACTGATTCTGTCACCATCTGCGGAGGGATCTGAAAGAACTATTGAATTCTTAGATCCTTCGAAGTTCCAGAACTTAGGTGTTTACGAGGAACTGCCAGAGCGATACTTTACCGAGAAGTTTGAGGCATTCTCCAGAGATGCTGATAGAGTTTCTTATGGGGAGTTTACTGAAGACATAAGTGCTGCAATCCTTAACGCAGACAACAATGTCACTAGAGGAATGCAAGCCGCAGAAAAGTCTGTATACACTGGCGATGAGTTCCGTGCGGTGATGACTTCTCCGTTGATCTCAGAGATGAGAGAGAAGAAAGAGAATAGATACACCATCCTCCCAGACGCTTATTTCTTGCCCTCAAAGTTCAAAGAGCTGGACGCTAGAATCTCCCAAGCAAACAAAGAGGCTGGGCTTACTGATGAGGAAGGTATCTCGATGGAGAATTTCTTCTTTGTCAATAAAGATGATGCTGACAAAGCAAACACAGAGATTGTCACCTACGGTAATAGAGACAACCCTAAAAGGTATGACATCACAGACAAGATTAAAGAGGGCGAAACTGTTTCAGTAGAGGACAGGAGAAGAATCGCCTTGTCTAACTTCATGATGCGATCAAATCGAGATGAAGACTACGACAACCTTACAGAAGAGGAGAGAGAAGATCCTAGAATTGTTGCTGTTGATGCCGTGTTTCAGGGGTACTACCCATCAGTACGAAGCGACTATGCATCCCCAATGGATGTTGACCGTGTGGTTGAGAACCACTTTAGCAGAATGGTTCAGGATGAGTTTGAATCAAACTACAAGCCTGAAATCAAGTCTGAGATTGAATCCGCTATACCTGAATCAGTTAGGGGCAACCAGAGGGTTCTTGATGCGTTTGATACGCACATATATGATGCTACTGGCATTGGCTTTAACATCTCTGGGGATCACCAGTACAACGAAAAGCCATTTTGGTTTAACGTAGGTGATAGACTCCAGATCGGTGGTAAGACATTCGTGTCTCCATTTACGACCTTAGCCAAATCTATTGATGAGGGGATTGCCCCGACAGAAGCGAGCAAGCTCAAGGCAAAAGAGAGAGCTGAGTTCCGTCAGAAGATGGAGTACAGAGACAAGGGTATCACCGATCTTATTGATGAGGGTGATTACTACGGCGCAATGGCTGAGATCGGTAACACAGCTCTAGAAGCTGCGCCTCAGGTTGCCGGAACTATACTTGTCCCAGCTACACGGGCTGGTAGAGTTGGACTGGCCGCATACACTGGTGTGTCTGCCGCTGAATCTACATTTGGCGATATAAGTCTAGACCCTAGATTTGCTGGCCTTAGCACTTGGGAGAAGCTTGGGTACGCAGGACGAACGGGTGTTATTGAAGGACTTAGTCAGGGAGTATTTAGCGCCATTACAAGAGGTGCCTACCCTAAGATCGGAGGTAAAATTGGGTCAAAGATTGATAACCTTATCCAACCTACATTCGAGGCTTCTAAAAGGTACGCTCTCCAGAGAGCAGGATTGGGGTATGCATTGAAGACTGGCATTGCTGGCGGAAGTGAAGGTCTGAATGAAGCCATGACCGAATACTTCAACTACATCAATGAAATCGGCGCAACTGGGGAAGAGTTCTCATGGTCAGATGCGGGTGACAGAATGTTGCTCGGATTGGGTGCTGGTATCACAATGGGATCAGCTGCTGCGCCTACCGGGTTCATCAGTCAACAAGCGAAAAATGCATCCAACGCCTTTGACGAAAGGGCTAGAATGTATCAGGCCCACATCAACACCGTTGAGATCAATGCAATTGAGAAGAAGCTTAAGGCCAACAAAAAGGCTATGGACGATGCGGCAGAGAAAGGGCTCGACCCTAAGTCTGCTCAAATCATGCCAGACTCTGAGCTCAATGAACTGATTAACAGGAGGTTAGAGCTTGAGAAAGTCCGAGATGTAGAGACTGAAGCTCAGATCGAGCAGCTCGAGGACTTCTACTCTATGATGCAGTATCGTCACCCTGAGGCTTTCGAAGAGGTTCGTACTGCTAAGAATGAGATAGCTATGCTCATCGGTCGATCTAAAAGAAAGGGTATCACTCAAGAAGAGGTTGATGCATACAAAGGTCGTATCGAAGAAAGGATGAAAGAGATTCAGGATGTAAAATCCCTGTATCGAAATGAATCCATAGAGCTCACCGATCAAGAGACTGGTAGAAAAGTATATGACCAGCACCTAGATGCAGTTGAAAGGCTAGATGAGGACATCACTCTTGAAGAGCAGAGTATTGATGCAATGGAGGAATCTTTAACTCCATATATGCAGATGATTGAGTCTGGTGCAGAGGTGCCAGTAGATCTCGATCAGATGTCGCAAAGAATCGAGACTAAAAGAAACGCTCTTGAAGACAAGAAAAGGGTTCAACAAGAGCTGAAGGATTCAGCCTCGAAGCTTGACGAAGCAATCAAGTCAGATGACGTAGGTGCGATCAAGGAAGCAGTAGTTGAAGTAAATGAAAAACTCGAACTGCTTCAACCAAAACCAGAGCCGATTGACATTGAGGCGATGCGTACAGACGACCAACTGGTAACCCCAGAGGTAGACCCTGAGCTCGCCGACATTCCTCCTATAGTAGAGCCTGAAGTACAGACCGAAGTCGATGCCAATCAGTACAGAGCTATCAACGAAAATGATCTGAACAGGGAAGCCGCTGAGCGATTGGTGGACAATCCAATAAGAAGCGATGAAAGCTTGCGAGAGGAACTCGTTTCAGATTTGAAGAGCTACGGTAGGACTCAAAGCAAAACCCTACGTGGTGCTGCCAAAAAGATTGGAAATAAATCTGATTTGCCGCAGAGCAAGAGAGAGGAAATACTTCAAAACAAGGAGCTGTACTTTGATCCAGTTAAAATCTCTGAGATTGGAGATAAAATCAAGTTCTTATCTGATGAAGATCTGGTCTCATTGTTTACAGACGATGCAATTCAATTAGCCGCTACTGATGCTAACGACTTGCAGATCGCTCCGTTGGCAATGATGGAGATGATCAACAGGGTCATTGAGAGAAAAGACTTTGATAAGCTGGACCCGCTTATCGAGAAGTACGCTAAACTCGGAACTGTTTTTGGTCGTGGTTTGCGCATGTATGGTGAGCTTAAAAAGTCAACACCGGCTGGTTCTATCATGATGTTCGAAAACGCTATGGCGAAGAGCGGAAATCAGATGACCGAAGCGCAAAGAGATAAGGCGATAAAGCTTATAACTGAGGACTTTGAGATTCAGCGCAAGTACAAAAAATTACTCGACGAGGCTGTTGTAACCGGGGAACCGCCTAAGGGCATTAAGCAGGCCAAGAAGGATAGAATTAAGTCAGCTAAAGCAGTTCAGACTTTCAAGAACTCTATGATTGAAGAGGATCTGTCTGACATTTTGCTTTCTATTATAACTGGAAACCTGTTTGTTCCAAATACTCATGCAGTCAACGCTGTATCCAACATGGTCGGGCTCGGGCTATTTATCCTGAGGGATGCATTTCTGACTATGCCAATCGAGAAGCTTCTCAATGTCCTTAAGATTCCATCAAATAATCCAAGGAGCTGGGCTTTGATTGGGTACTTGGGTGCTGTTGGGAAATTTGTTTCGTCTGCGTTCAGATCTACCGTATCGGCAGTAAAGGGAGATCCAATCGTGTCTGAGAGAACTGCCGAGTGGGATCAATACAAAGGGCTGTTTCCGCTAAGGTCTGCGTTGACTCTTATTGCTAGGAGGGATGATCTGCCAATGAACAGCAAGATGAGAAAGAGCATCAGCCAACAATTGAAGCTTGCGCTCAAGGGTTTCTTCCTTCCGGCTTTAAGTGCTGACATGAACTTTAGAGCCCTTAATGTTGGTGATATTCCATTCAGAGAGTTTGCTGAGTATGCATTCACGTATCAAGTGGGATTGAAGCGAGGCAAGAAAGGTAAGGATCTGTTGAACTTTGTCAAGTACCCCCCTAAAAAAGTATGGGAGGAGGCACAAAAAGTCGGCGCTGAAATTACTTTCCAGCAAGATAGCACTACAGCAAGGATGACGCAGGAGACTGTTGATCTGATTGTAAAGATGTCAGGATCTGTTATGGATAGAGCTGTTGGAGGAAAGGGTCTGGGGCTAATAGACGGAGACAAGCTTGCAAAGCTTCTTGTTCGTGGTAGCGTGCTCGTCTTTGTTAGAACTCCAGCGAACATGACTCAAGAGCTTTTCCTTCTTGCATTCCCCGGATTCAGTTTGCTTTCAGGTCTGGGCTACGCAAAGGCTGGAGATGCAAGAATGGCTGCCGATAGATTTGCAAAAGCCATTATGGGTACTATCATTATCAATCTGACAATGAGAATGATTTACTACGGCTTCTACTCTCCACCCCTCGGATGGGACGATGAAGACAAGAGAAAGCGAATGCTTCTTAACAGAACCAAAGGAGTAAACACAATAAACAGGTCAGCCTTAAAGAGATATTTCGGCGGAATGCCAGCAGCCGAAGCCGCCAAGTATGTCCCCGGTGATGATATAATCAGTATCGAAAGACTAGGTCCGCTTGGTACCTTGATGCATGGTGTTGGGTTGAGTTCTAACAAAGAGGAACTCATGAAGCAAGGGCCAGACGCTTTCGGTTTTGGTATGTCAAAAGCTATAGGTCAAGCGTTTGGAGCAGACTCTTATGCAGCTGCAACTAGCATGCTTGAGCAGAGTTTTTTGCAAGGTCCAAACAGCATCATGAGAGTTCTTCAATCTAAAAAAGAAGAAGATCTTAATGGCGCATTGGCTAAACTTTCTCAGGGCATGTACAGGGCTTTTTCAGGTCTTGTTTTCCCAAATAGCATGAAGAGTTTCTCTAGATACAACGCAGAGTACTTGCCTGAGAGACCTTACGACAAAGATCAGTCTTGGACAGACCAACTGGTCAATGTGGTGGAATACGATTTCTATGAAAAAATGGGTGCTGAAGATCAATACCCACCTCAGGTAAATTGGGTTGGAGAAAAAGTAAAAATGACACCAGAGGGATCTGATCCAATGATTCATTTGATTGATCCCTATAAGAAGAGAAAGGGTACCGATGATCCAGTATATGTAGAAATGTTGAGACTTCTAGAAGAGAGCGGACAACTGCCTGCCGTTGTAAACGTATCAGGTGCCGCCGGAAAGAAGAAGCAGTCTGTGCCTTCGAGACAAACGGGTAAGAGGGGTGAAGCCGTAAGGAAGTACAATAGAGAGCGAGAAAACAATGGGTTATCACCTATAACCTTTATGGGTGATGAGGAATTCAAGAAGCTGCGTATTTCATTTGATCAAAGAGCTAGACTTGAGATAGCTGAGATGATTGGTAAAGAAAGAAGGAGTAGAGTCGAGGAACTAATACAGACAGATGAATACAAGAAGATGCCATCAGACGCTCAACTCGAAGCCCTGAAGAAAATACAGGAAGATTTTAACGGACTGATTGAGATAACTAAGGGTAGAGAGTTGACTGAGTTCAGCAAGAAAGCACTCGATGAAATCCAAAGACAATACGAAGAGTGGTCTGCGGATCAAAACAAATAACATGGGTAACGAAAAGAAGAAGTTCAAAGACACCAAACTGGGGCAGTGGTTAGGAACCAACGCTCCCAAGGTGCTTGATATAGCAGGGGATCTATTGCCGGACCAAGGGGTTCTGGGAGTAGTGAAGAACATAATCCAGAATGATCCAGACTTGGAGCCAGCACAGAAGGCTGAGTTCGCACGTATGGCATTTGAGCTGGAGTCCGCTGACCGTGCGTCTGCTAGGCAGCGTGAGGTGGAAGTGGTGAAGGCTACCGGAAAGGTAGACTGGATGATGATGGTTACCGGAATGGTAGGGTTGCTGTCATTCCTGTTCACTATCTACGCTGTGGTATACATCGAATCTGTGCGTGAGAACGAGCTCTTCATCCACCTGATGGGTATGATTGAAGGCGTTGTTATAGGTAATATCTTTGCATACTACTACGGGGCATCTGTAAAGAAGGATAAATGAGAGCAGTAAAGCGATACGAAAACGGAGGTAAGACTGACCCACCCAAGGGTAAGAAGAGTTTAGCAATGTATCCGGGCATTCGACCCTTAACTCTGGAAACAGATGCTATTCCTGATCAACCTGCTCCGCAATTCTCTACCGCTGAAGAGGCCATAGCTGCTGGAGAAAGATCAAGGGCAGCTGATTACACCGAAGCTACTGCCATGACTCGAGACTACATCAAAGCATTTGAGCCAGAGCTCAGCAGTGATGAAGTAGAGAAGAAAGTGCAGACGAGTGTCCGTGAAGGTCGTATGCCTCAATATGCTTTCGATAGAGAGAACGTATCGCCAGAGCTCAGAAGCAGACTGGTTAAGTTTAGAGACCAGTATGGCTTAAACCCATACGAACCAAATGCGCTTGAGGCAGTTCTTGGTTTGCTTGATCCCGTAGGTACTGCTTACCTGAGTAAAGAGGCTCAGCGTGAGGGGAGAGTCCCCACCGAAGCAGAGATGGACAGACCGCTTCCGGGGAAAGTAGTTGCTGCTGGTATTGCGGCAGACGTACTTACTGGTGGTGCAACTGCTGCACTCAAAGGAGGTGCAAAGGCAGCCGCAAAGGGTGGCATGAAGGCTATCAAGGCTGCTGAAGTAATCCCACCAAGATCAATGGCCCCGATCAAAGCTGAGAAGGGTGCATTCACTACAATAGAGCAGGGTGATGAGGCAGTTAGGTTTGGAGCCAAGGTCAACGAAGAGTGGGCTTACTCTGACGAGCTCAACGATTTGCTGGCTGAACGAAGATCCAAGGTTGAAGGGTATCGTGATACCCCCGAGTACATAAAGGCCAATCGGGATGTCAACAACGCTAAGGAGGATATAAACTATCTGAGGCAAATCGCCTTGGAAGCCGATGAGACGGGGGATCTTGCTGAATTAAAGGTTATTGAAAAAGATATACTGGAAGCTCAGGGGGAACTCAAAGACGCTCAGGATGCCGTGAAGTTTATTGAGCAAGACTGGGCTAGAAGACTCGACGCTGGAGAATTCGGTGAGGCAGGATTAGATCCAGAGGAACTGTTTCAGGCAATGAAGGATAAGCCTCAAGCCTATGTAGATATGTTCGATAAGGATTTCTACAAGCGAGCAAAAAACATCGAGGCTGCTGCTGGTAAAAACACTAGGCGTGGTCTTGCCCCTCAAGAGACGGCGGGAACTGTATCCCTTCAGGATAGAGCAATGTATGTTCATCTCGCATTCAATCCATCAGGATTTAAAGCTGCCTCCATTATTCCTGATGAGGGGTTGATGAAGAGACTCCTCGAGGTAGCTGATTCTGGTGCAAGTGGTGTGAGAATGAGTCCTGACGACGTAGCAGCTCCATTCTCTAAAACAGCAACCTTCGGGGGGAGACAAGTACCTATTGATGCTATCTTGGAAATAGCAGGTCACGAATCGGGTCACGACTTGCAGACTCTTGGAGACTGGATGCTGAATCACCTTGTGCATGAGTATGATCCTTACTTCGGTTACAACATCACCAGAAGTGACAACCCTATCGCAAGAAGATTTAAAGATGCGATGGTAGAGCCCAAGAAGGTAAAGGCAGTTTATGGGGAGGACGAGGGTGGTCTTGTGTTGGAGGAGCTGGGCAAGATGGAGTTTGATACATGGCTTGCTTCACCTATGGAGTTGCACTCTGACCTGATGGGTGTTAGAACAACCTTCGTTAATGACATCATGCAGAAAGAGGGTGTTAGCATGCGTGAAGCAGTTAAAAAACTGAAGGCTAACGAGGATGCCTACTTGGACGACATGATGAAGGTATCTGAAGACGGTAAGTCAGTTATAGGTAGACACTTTAAACCAACTACTTCCCCAGAAGAGATCAAGTCTATCTTGAAACTGCTTCCAGCTGTACTTACAGGAGCCTTGGTTGTCGGTCAGGAATCTGAAGAGCAAACCAACCTTGCATACGGAGGTAGAATCAGACCAATAAAGAACATGAAACCAATAAAGAAGAAAAAAGTATCCAAAGGAGGCTTTGATGTAGAGGTAGACGGCAAGACCTACGTTGTAGATGGCAAGCTCGTCGAGAAGATAAGAAAGGATGGGACAGTGAAGGTTCGAAAGTTCAAAGCGAAAGGAGGCAAGGATACTCCTATCGGAAAGATAAAGGATGTTACAAGATACAGGAAGGATAAGTAGCGCTACCTCTTGATGATTGTTGCGGGGTGACCCTCGCCGATGGGTATCTGAAAGAACATCTCCCCTTTGTACCTGTACTTGTTGGGGACTTCAACTGGTTCGATGTCTTTAACGTCATCACTCCAGAACGTGACTGCGTGTGATAGCTCTTTATTCCAGATAAAGAACAGCGTCCTCTTCTTGAAGAACTTCTTCTTCCTTTCTGGAAGCTGCACTGTGTCATACGGGAAGTTCATGCCATCCCAGTTCCTCAGGATCTTGACTTCGGTCTCTACGAGAAACTGCTTCCCATCCTTCTCAGCGATGAGGTCTTGGGCATACTTATCGGGGTTGTCGAACACGGCATAACCTTTCTTGCGGAGAGCATCTTTAGCTGCTTCCTTCGCTGCTTCATCGTACTTCTCGTACAAGTCTTTGTCGAATGGTTTCCGTACCCCCATATTATTTTATTAGTCCATGATACAGCTGGCTAACCCAGCACTGATCTATCCGTTTCAAAACGGTAAGTCTTTATCTAAACATTCCTCAGAGCAGTAGCTCGCAGAACAATGAGCACCACAATAGTAGCACTCATGCTCTGCGAACAGCTCCATTTGTTCTACCTTACTGGGCATGCGCCTGTATCACAATCAGCGATGTCAATGTCATCCATGTTAAGGCTGTCAAGTGACGTGATCGGAGTCACTTTCTCTTTCATCTCCAAGTAGCGAGCTTCGGTGATCTCCTCCAGAGGAGCCTGATCAAACCCGTGGTCGCTGTGCAGGAGGAAGGAAACAGACTTCGTGTTTACGTAGTTGACAGTCAACCATGCCTTGATTGCATCGAGCTCTTCCTTTCGGTAGTAGATGGTCACCGATACTGAGTTGTCACTCCATTCTGCTTGCAGTTTGCGGATCACGTTCAGCTGGTCGATGGCAGTCATGTCATCAGCGAACATAGTTCCAGCAGGGAACTGGCAGGGGAACTCGACAACGACAGTAGAGTGATCCTCTGTGCCGTCAAAGTTTCTTACATACTCTACGAAATACCCATTGTTCCTAGCCACCGATGCAAGTTCACTATCTGCCGCCATTCGGATTCGTCTAATGTAGTACTGACTGTATCCGGGGTGAGCTCCGGGAGTAACGCCAGCAAGAAGAGACAGCGTTCCACTTGGCTTAACTGTGGTGATCTTGATGGACTCAGGAAAATCATGGTGAGCAGAGTATTCTTTATCGTATGCACGAAGGTGGACGTATACATCTGACAGCCAGCTACGTTGCTCATCTGTAGCTTGCAGGTATCCTGTCACACCAATGCCCATACGCATGTTAGCGTGTACAATATCCTCGGTCTCCTTGACAGCACATGGGATAGCGAGGCTATGCTTGTTGATTCTGTACAATAAGGTAGCAACTTTCTTGAGCTCTTCTTTGCTCTCGATGTTTGGGAGATAGATCTCAGCCAGACAGCAGGTCTCGAAGTTAGCAAGTGATTGCTCAGCACAAGGATTGTACCCCATCACATCAGGGTCAGGGTACTGGGTCTCACCTGTACGTCCTTGAATGCGTGAAGAGGCGAGGTTGATCAAGCCGTATGGCTCACCGTTACCTTTGTACCCTTCCCAGAATTCATCGGGCAGAGTGGTGATGTCCTCACAGGCAACAGAGTTGTTGCTCATGGCCCTCCAGTTTGGGATACCACCCAAGTCCCAGCGCTTAGCTCTCAGGTACTCCAAGTCATCGTAATCACCGATAGCAATCTGAGCTGATCTGCGGACGTTTCCTGCCACTACAATCTTCCCGATGATGTTCATGATGTCGAGGCAATCAATAGGACGCAGACGCTTCCCTGATCGCTCGTTGAGCACAGAGTTGATCAACAGCATTCCCCACACCAGATCTTCTGGGCCGGAGGCTGTCCCTCCAAATCCTTTGATCGCAGATCCCTTACCACGAATGAGGTGGGTGGCGAAAGTAAAACTGTTTCCGGTCTCGAAGCTTGCTCTGAGTACACGATCCAGAAGCTCCACCCATCCCTCACGAGAATCAGGCACGATGAAGTCAGCATCATTCTCATCCAGACGAGTGACCTTCACCTTACGTCTCACCTTGGGCAGCTGGTATACATGCTCACGTTGAATGTTGAATCCTACACCGGACCCAAGCATCAGCATCTCGAAGGCCCAAGTAAATGGCCGAACTGGACTGTCCACTACAGTGAAGGCACAGTTCTGCAATGATGGTAGACCAAGCCTATCAACAGTCTTTGTACCAAGCTGCCACAGGAAGCGGCCAGCTACAGTACCCTTCAGGTTGAGCATCATCTCACGGATGCTGTTCTGTTCATGCGTACTGAATCCACACTTGAGCTGCTTGTTGCAAGCTTCGATTACACGTTCTACAGTGTCTTCCCACTCTTCTGTCTTGCCGTTCTTCAACGGTCGAGAGTAGGTACGTTTGAAGGTAGGGTAGCCCACCTCTCCCCAAGGGATAGTTTGTTTCTGAGTCATAAGTTTTGTGAAAAAAGGGACGACTAATTTACGTCATATCTTCGACATCTCCAGAAGCCAGTTCCTCCTTCTCTTTGAAGAGTTCTTTTACTAGGTCCAGCTCCAGTCTGATGTAGTATTTCAGGTCATGTATGAGGTGGCCGAGATCTTCCATGCTGACATCCGGCTCCCCTTCAG
>CENS01031854.1_pt1 | contig 11027 bp, 23 predicted proteins | sample 530201 | NCBI WGS metagenome assembly CENS01 (sample SAMEA2619747, study PRJEB7988) | marine metagenome | biome: marine biome (ENVO:00000447); feature: surface water layer (ENVO:00002042); material: "saline water (ENVO:00002010), including plankton (ENVO:xxxxxxxx)" | depth 5 m | reverse complement strand
AACAACCTTTGCTTCAATCGTATTTGTATTTGTATTTGAATTAGTGTTCCAGGTTATCTCAATCTTATTATCAGTAACTATCTCTTGCTTGTCTCCGTAGATACTTGGCAAAAGTTTAGAAGACAGCCAACGATAATGTTGCAGCTTCTCTCTTACGACCATAATATTTTTATTATCTGCGTTATCTAATTCAGTAATCATTCGGTCAAGCAATGTTTGTGCGCCTGTCTTACGTGCAAAAGCTATCTCGCTGGCAAACTCTTTATGCTTAGCAAGGTAACGATAGAACGTTGCAAGGCTTGGCATATCTTTAGCTTGGCAAATTTTAGTCAGTGGAGTTCCAATCATTAATTCTTGAATGATGTTTTGTTTTGTATCTTCACTGATGGTTAATGCTTTCATGGTCTCTGTACTGTTTTAAATTTCGTAATGATTTTTGTTTTCCTAATTCTGTTTTTGGTCCTGTAGATTTACCACCGTGGTTCTTACATCTTATGTTTCCATTTTTAAGTAAGATACCAACTCCATTACAAGGTACAGTATAATTAGATTGTCTTGTGTAACTCATACACTGTAGTTTAAATCTCTTGCTCATAAAATCCTGTTGGAAAGAAAAAAACAGTAAAAAAAGATTAAACTTATTTTTACTAAACTGTTTTAATTACAACAGTAAAATTATACTGCTGATTTCTTATTTGGCAATCCGTTGGGAGAATATAATATTATTATTAAAAAAATATTTCGAGGATAAAGAAATTAACTAAATAATCTGTCGTATTTGTCAATGTTAATTCTAATTTTATTTGCTAACCGTTCAAGGATAGTCTCATATCTTTGTTTGATTGTTAAACGATGATAACCAAACATTTTACCAAGCTTGGTCCAGGCAAAACGATTTGCACGCAGCCACAAAAGCTTTCGTGCTTCTATAGGATTTTCAAATACTTCATCAGTAATTTCTAAAAGTAAATCAATCGCTAAATCATACCTGGTCATTTGTCTTGGACTTGCTCGTAAATACAGTTTTGGTTTTTCATGGAAACCCCAGTCTGCTTTGTCATAATAAGTTTCAAGCAACTTATACATTGTAGGACATCTGTTGTTATTTGGTTTAGCAATGAAGCGCTCGCAAAAAGCAGCGTCATATAAAATACTTTCAATCTCTTTTTCTAATTTAATTTTCTCTTCAATTATTCTTGTTAAATTTTTTTGCATCTTCGTAATACCCACGGATATTTGACATCGCTGTCTTTCATTTGATTAAGTTCCACTGTTGGCAAACTGGATAGCTTCTCTTCCAACTGATACTGGTCCAAATCAGGAAATTTATAGTTATGTTTAACTTCAGGCGAGACGTGCTGTTTTAAAGTTCTCCAGCCTCTGCTGGTGTTATATTTTTTGAAACCCAGGCTTTGAATAAAGGCTTTGTGCCTTGGCATATCAAATTTAAGATATGAACCAGTGTCCTCAATACTAATTAACTTTAATCCTTCGACCTCTATTTTGCTCAGCTTATCTAAGCATTTTTGGACGGTTTCTAAGGATATTTGAAATTGACCAGCAATATTAACTAATCTAATGAACGATTTTAGCTCTTTTGCGTTAAATTGTTGGCAAATATAGCTGTAAATACGCCATTCTTGATTATCTAATGTTAATAAATTAAGAACTTTGGGGTCTGATATATAAAAACTAGCCATTTATTTAACCTTTTTGCGAATTACCTGTTTCGACTTAATTGTCAAATTAATATTGCAATATTGACTTGTAGGCAAAAAGGAATATATCCGAGAATATGAGGAACAAACCTTTACCAAAAGAAACTTTGGCAACACGTACATACGAAAAAGATAAAGTTTTTATTAATTACGAGCCAAGCGCACCAAACAGAGGCGCAATTCTAGTTTATTCTCATTACCAACTTTACATGGGTGAAAAATCAGTTCTTGTTAAAATTTTTAACAAAAACAATAGAGACGAAACAATAATCACAAATATAATTTTAGAAGGTGGAGAAAGAGAAAAAGTTTATTATCAGGTTGTAAAAAGGCTTCCTCTTTTTCAACTAGATAAATTTAAAGAACATTGGAGTAAAGCAAAATTGCAAGTGATGTATGCTAGACAAGAATTAGATGGAAAAAGAAAACCTACATTACTAGCTGGAAGAACAATTCCTGATGCTGTTAGAAAAAACGGTGAACTTGTTGAGATAAAAACAGACAATGAAAAACTTTTTGATTGGAAAGATGCAGGAAATTTTGTTTTTGCAAAATACACTCAACAATACAAAGTAGCAAAAAATGTAAAAGTCAATTTAGATAAAAAACAAAAAGAATTTATTGACCTAGGTATTTTTAATTACAGAAACGCTAATTCATTATTAGTTGATAAATTTAAAGCAGCAGAAGAATTTTTAAATTTAAACAAACTTGCAAAAAAATTAGGCTTTGCAGATACATCAATGATTACCAAACACTTAAATGGCGAAAGAGATATAACAAGAGAACAAGCAATTCAGTATGGAGAATATTTTGGTTGCGACCCAGCAGATATTTTGTTTCCAAAACCATTAGTAAAAATTTGGGGTCATGTTGATTTTATACATGGAATAACCGCAGATGCTCGTTTTGTACAAGGTGAAGTAGCAGCTCAAGCTAAAGAAAATTTTAATGAGTGTCCAAGAGATATTTATAGACCAGATGTAAGAGCTGTAAAAGTTGTTTCTCCAGGTTCTTTTTTAGACAATCAGGTTTTGTTTTATTATGAAAGCAAACAAAATAAAGGAAAAGTGGGTGAGCTTTGTGTTGTAGGTATAGAAACAGAAGAGCCAGATTTCGATTTTCATTCTAAAACTTACCACATTGGTATTTATGAAAACGTAAGAGGCAAAATAAAATTTGTAAATCCTGACCCATACGCAGAAGGAAATTTTAAAGATTTAGTTATTAAAAATAATGCCTCAATATTTTTTTCATCACCTATCGTTGGAATTATAAATTTAAGTGTAGCAAAAGGTGCAAGAAAAAATTCTATAAATGCTTTTAAAAAAGCACAGCAAATACAAGAAAGGATTAGAGATATAGAAAATAGAAAATTAATTGAGCAGCAGGCACGTTTAAAAGTAAAAACCAAAATACAAGTTAAAGAACTTGAAAGAGCTATTAAAGAATTAGACAAATTTATTGGTGTTAAAAATAATGAATTAGATGATTTAAAATTTGAAGATGATTTACAAAATTTAAGAGAAGCGAAAAAAAGAAAATGAAAATAAAAAAAATAAAAAACATGGATTGTTATAATGCTAAAGACGCTGCAAGTTATTTAGAAATGCCTCGAACTACTTTTCAATATTATGTTTATGGAGATAAAACTTATAATCCAATTCAATTTACTGTTTTTAGAGGCAGACGCTGGTTTCCGATTGAATATTTAGATAAGTGGAACGAACAAGATAGCAACGTTCTTTATGCATACAAACGTAAAAGAAAAAAAGAACCAAAAAATTCAAACATTTTAGATTTTAAAAAAGCCGAAAAAGCCGAAAACGCCGACTAAGACAAACAAACCTAACAAGCTAACATACTTAGACTGACAGGCAAAAATACATTGCGCAACTGACTAGCAAATATTATTTGGTCGTTATGTCAGATAATAAAATATTAAATCAAAATGTGTTGGAAGACCCATTATTAGATAATGAAATTCTTCCTGAGTTCGCAAAAAAACTTTCAATTACTCATTGGTCTCCTACTCAAGCATCATTAATTGATGCAGCCTGGGTATTTAGATATTTAGTTTTAGACCAAATGCAGCGCAGACAGCTGCCAGCAAATTCTGCAATGAAAGCAGGTGTTGCTGCTGGAGAAGCAGTTCAAAATTTTTACAGCGATACTATTTATAAAATTGGTCCAAATAAAAAATTACAAGCTTTTGAAAATTTTAAAAAAGGCAGAGATAAAAAAGATTTAATTACAGAAGCTGTAAATGAATTTCATGAATATCAAGCTGAAGATGTAAAAGACCAAGATAAAAAATTTAAATACCTGGAAGAACTTCCAGCAGTAATTAATAACAGTTTCCTTTGCATCGAGGAAATATTAGGCAGCGTGGGTTCTTTTAACTCCATCGTTGCCGAGCAATCAATCTCCATAACGCAAAAAAAGACATCACTTTTGATGCCGTTAACTGGACGTACCGACCTCACAGTTTTTGGTGTTTCTACTCTTTCACCTAGTGTCATCTGTGAGATGAAAACTCAGTGGAGTAAGCTCGGCAAAATTAAAAAGGACGGTAGCAGAAGTTTTATAAAAGTGTCTGCTCCAACGCTGCCTTCATTTAATCATTTAATGCAATGTGCATACTATGCAGCCTACTATGATTTCAAAGTGCCAGTGAAATTATTTTATGCAAATGCAAATGATTACAGAATATTCGATAGCAATAATTGTATTCACTTGACAGTCGAAGGAATGAAAAAATTATTCCAACAGTTGTTAAATATTTTTAAACGAAGAGAAAAACTTTTAGCAATGTACCAGGAGTTTGACCGTAACGTTATCATTACAAACATGATTGATAGTATTGATATGAACCGTGACCACCCATGGGCCTGGAATAATATTGGCGAAGATAATTTAAAACTAGCGGAGGAACTATGGAAACTAAAATAAGACGTGAAATCGTAAATGCAATGAAAGATTATCGTTTGCAAGAATTTTACGACCAACATCAAAAACAAAAAGAGCAAACCAGAAGATTACAAGACATCAGAGATTGGGTTGTAATCATCGCAGCAATAGGAGTGTTAATATGGGTCACAAAGACTTACTCATTGATACAATAAGCGACTTTAAAAAAGTCGAAGGAGGAACAGTTGCAATACATGGAAAAAATTATTCTACGGTTGCAACAAGAGTTGCAGTTGCAAGAAGAAATCTTGGAACGCATCTAAGTATCCAAACATCTATAATTGATAAAGATGCAGATACAGTAACTGTAAAAGCAAAAGTTTTTATTGATGGACGATTAATTGCAACAGGTATTGCAGAAGAAAACCGTAAAGCATCAAGAATAAACCAAACAAGTGCTGTAGAGAACTGTGAAACTAGTGCGATAGGTCGTGCGCTTGCATTTAGTGGTTTGCAAGACAATAATATTGCATCAGCAGAAGAAGTTTCAGCTGCAATCGAGCAGCAAGACCAGAAGGTGAAGCAACTCTTAAAGGATTTAGAGGCTATATCACACGCTGGCAATTATCAGGAATGGCTAACTAAAAACAAAGGCTACTTAGCGATTTTAAAAAAAGAAAATCCGCTGACGTATTCTAAGTTTCAAGAGCGCTACACTGAAATTAAATCTAAACTTAAATCCAATGGAGCTATCTAATTATGGAAGATAACCAAAGCAAAAGAAAAGAACTTGGAATTGTAATTCCAGTTCCAACAAAAAATAATCCATCATCTTATGACCTAAAAGGTTCAATTATCATTGACGGTAAAAAATACAGAGTTGGTGGTTACAAAGCTGAAGCAAAAGCTGGCAGCAAACTCGGTGAAGGCAGTGTTTACTACTACTGGCATAGAGTTGAGCCGCTTGACGAGTTGGAGGCGTAAATTATGGACGCTTCAAAATATAAATCGGTCGCTATCAATATAAAAACTTACAAGATGCTTGAGCAGCTTGCAGGTAAAAAATTTGAGTTGCCGATTAGTATGTCGAAGACGGTCGAGTTTTTTATTACTAAAGGTTTTGAGCAATATCAGAATGACGCAAGAAATAATAAATAAGCTGTTATCTGAAATAGAAGCTGAGAAGCAAAAGGAATATGGACCAGCATCTGTAGCTATGCAAAAAATTGCAGATGTTTGGTCTGTCCTTTTAGATAAAAAAATAAGACCTCACCAGGTGGCGCTGCTGTACGCAGCTGCCAAACTGGTTAGAGCAAATCATCAATACAAACAAGATAGTTACCTGGACTTAATGCAGTATGGCAAAATCGCAGAACAAATACATCGTGAAGACTGTTCGAAATTGGAAATTGAATAATGAAAAACCAATGGACTACAAAACTTTTAAACTTTCATTGGAACTTTCTCATTACGATACTTTTGAAAAAGATGAGTGGTGTGCAGAACTTTATGAGGAATATGTAAATGGCGGAGATAATTAATTTTCCAGGAGTAAAAAATAAGCAAGTCAAAAAGCAACAGATGCTCATACAAATTTGTACGAATACCGTAGAAGCAATTTTACAAATGCCACACTGGGAGGCAGTCACATTACAAAAACAAGAACTGGAAGTTTTAGCAGATTTTGGAGAAACAATAAGTTTCTCACCTGACGTAGCGTCAAAGCTAATTTCATTATTAGCAAATCAAATACTCAAACAAACATTAGAGGAGGATTTTATATGCGAGTAAGAAGAAGTTATAATTCATTACACACAAAAGATTTTTGCAATCCAAAAACTGGACCTTGGCAAAAATTAAACGACAGCAACTGGTACATTAAAAAATATAAAGGACAGCTTCAATTTTATATTGGCTTCAGTTCTTTTTACCAGGCAATGCCTGATAAGTGTTTTTACACAACGATTGAAAATAGTCGTGAGCTTAACAAAGAACAAATGTTGCAACAATTACAGCAGTTTAAGGAGGCAAATAATGGGTAAGTCACATTCAATAGAACAAAAATCATTTAATGCAGTTGTTGGAGTAAATCTAAAATTTCTTAGACACAAAAACAAAATGTCTATGAATGATGTTGCTAATCATATTGGTGTTAGGTGGCAGCAAATCTTTAAATATGAAAACGGTAGTAACCAATTAAGTTTATTTAGAGCAGCACAGTTTTGCAGATTATTTAATATTAGAATGAATGAGCTTGCAGACCCAGACTTGCAGCCAAAGCATCTGGCGATGGCAGAATGTAAAGTTTTGAATCATGGAATGGTAAAAGCAAAAGATTTTATGGATAGCCTGGACTACTACAAATCAGTTGATGAACAACTTAAACGTGATGATTTTTTGGAGGGATTAAAAAATGGCAAGGATAATTAAAACATCTTTTGGTGAAGCAGTCGTTAAAGTTGAAGAGGAATTTATTAATGAAGAAGCAGCTCAAGAAGGAGAAACTGCTGAAGCAACAACTGCAACAGTAAAAGATTTTAGAGTTCATCACGTAACTTACAAATTAAAGGACGCAATTAAAAATGATTGAATTTGATAATAAAATCACCAGGCTACAAAAAAGATTAAAAGGTTTGGGCCGAGCTATTGCTGGTCTTGATGAGCTTTATTTATACGGAGTGTATCCTCAAAATTATCCAAATTTAAGTTTGGTAATTGAAGAGGCAAAGGACCATTTAAAACAAGCAGCAAAAGATACAAAAGTAGAAATCACTGAGTTGGAAGAACCACACACAAAATATGATTTAACAGAAAAAGATACATTGGAGGTAATACAAGACCATGACGAATAAAGATTTTTTTAACAGCAAAGATAATAAATTTTTCGATGTTACAATAATTTTAGATAAAGAAGATGAATTAAAGCACGTAACTAAATCAGCTTTGTTTCATAACATTGTTGTTCTAACAGAACAGTTAGACGAAGTTACAAAAGAGCGAGACGTAATTTCTGAGCAAGAAGAGCGTTTAACTGAAGAGAACGATAATTTAAAAAAAATAATTCAGAGATTGAAGGAGCAAAACAAATAATGCTTACTTCTCCAAGTCGCCAGGCAACTTTCCTTTCTAATAATCTAAGACCAGTTGTTGCACTGGCTTCATCATCGTATGCTGGTCTTGATGTGCTACAGAAGATGGAGCTGTAGCATCAAATGGGTAAAGCACGACCAGGATTTGATAAAGATTTAGCCTGGGGTTTAGAAAAGGAAGATAAATTCTATGAAGATGTCTCTGGTAAAATTGAAATTAAAACAGACAGACTTTGGCATAAAACAGGAAATGTTTTTATTGAAGTAGAAGATGCTGAAAAACCATCTGGCATAATGAGAACTGAAAGCAAAATGTATGCTATCGGCTTATATCACCCAGACAGAGAATGTGAGATTTGGATAATGATTAAAACAGATTTATTAAAAAAAATTATTAAAGATTTTCCATTAGTTAAAGGTGGAGATAATATGGAAGCTCGAGGACATTTAGTGCCTGATAAAGCATTGTTCAATTATACCTATTCTGATAAAATTTTATCTGATGAAAAAAAGGAAATCTAAAAAGAAAAAAGAAAAAGAATATTTCGGTGCGCCTCCTGCTTTATGGATTGGAATTTTCATAATTGCGCTTTGGCTCACAATAAATAACTCCTGAGAGCCTCAGATTTTAACAATCCAAGGCTTCCATGAGTATTAGTACCTAGAGAATTTTCGAAGTTCCAATAAGTTTTGCAACTGATGCAGTGGTTGCAGCAGTAGCTTTACGATTATGATTACCGTAAATATCTTGAGTAGTTGTAAACTTTGTATGGCCAATTCTAGCTTTTACAAAATTTGTTGTTAAGTTTTTATCGAAAGCCATATTATCAACCAACAAAGTAGCCAATCGATGTCTCCAAGTTTTCATCGGAGCTCCTTTAAATGGACTATCAATCACTATGACATGACCAGATTTCCACTCAATCTTTGCTAAACCATTGGCAGCATAAGTGGACCATAAAATATTAGAAAGACCTTTATCTGAAATAGGTCCTCCAGTATTTTTAATTGTTGGAAATAACCATAGTGTATGAGGTCGATATTTTTTTAATACTGAAAACCACCATTTAAAAAATGCAGCAGACTTTTCATCAATATCAATATCTCTGAAACTGCCTCTGTTTTTAGTACGTCTTAAATATCCACCTTCACCATTAATATAAATACCTTTGATAGATACATAGCCTTCATCAATATTTATATGCTGCGGTTTTAGACCTTTAATTTCTGAGCGTCTCAAGCCAAATAAAAACATCATTACAAATATTGCAAAAGTTAATGCTGATTTAAAATCCTCATCTTTATTTGCATTTAATTTTGTAAGCATATCGCCTACAGATGTTTCATCAATGACCTGGGTTTCTTTCTCAAAGCGCTGCTCATAATCTGCTGGGACAATCGCTTCAACATCTTCAATCTTAAATTTAAGCATATCCAGGCATGGCTTTTTACCTTCTTTAGCCATGTGGTTTAGAAACGTCTTAATGTTTCTAACCGTACGTTGTAAACGCTTAAACTTATATCCTGCGTTAGAACAGTCTAATAAAAACTTTTTCATAACAGGATAGGTGAACTCAGACAAAGCAATATTAGGCATATATGGCTTTATACGGAGCTTTAAATCATTGATATAAGGCTCAATAGCACCTTTAGTTAATGCAGCATCAGCATTAGCAGAAACAGCTTCTCGCTCGCTAATCCATAATGAAAAAGCATCTACAAATAAATAGGCGCTTTTTTCTTTAACTGCATTTTCTGTGATTAGGTTATTCATTTCTTCTTTTGCAATCTTGCTTGAAGCAAAATAACCTTTGTTCATTTTCTTACGGTCTGACTTTCTTAAAATAATATAGCCACGACCTTTTTGTTCAGCTACTCGATACATAGTGTTTCTTTAGAAAACTGAGCTTAATTAGCAAGACACCGTAACAATCTAGGCAATAGTTCTTAGCTTGTTCGGCATTTTCGGTTTTTTTATTTTTAGCAAAAAATCCATGATGCAGATTTGATGCAAAAAAATAACAACCTTTAGCAGATACCCATAAAATGTAGGATAATTGTAAGCTCAATGTTTCTAACCTTTTTTTTAATGGTTAAGAAACTAAGTAAAACTGGAGATAGTTAAAGTGCTATGCCGTGACAGGCAGGCGCTCTAACCAAGCTGAGCTACACCCCCGTGCGATTTGATGCAAAGATGATGCAGAAATAAAATTCGAGCTGTCACCTCGCAGTTTTAACGCTTAGTTTCAAATCCTATATAGCATAATAATAAGAATATCCTAGCTTATAATTGCATCAAAATATTATCCTATAATTGCATCATAAACTAAATATATAAAGAGTATGTTTTTTATAAAAATAGTTGGAAAAACATTTAATAAAGAAATGACTGTTGATGAAGAAAAGCTTGGCAATTACGTACCAAGCTTTGTGATATTTCAAGCGAAGAAATTAGGAGAGACTACAACTACTGTAGTGAATGATGGTGAGAGTTATACCTGGCATATAAAATACCAGCCAAATTGATTATCTTTTTTTAGCTGTTTTAGCAGCACGTCTAAAAGCTTTAGCCGTTGGCGCACCTTTGCTGCCAGGCTTTCTAGGTTTGCCACCACGCTTTCTTTTAGCATGAATATTGTAATACAAACCTTTTTTAGCTTTACGACCAGACTTGGTTCTATGATAACCTTTTTTCATAAATAGGTCCTCTTGGTTTTAGGAGTTCCAACAATGTCGTGAAACTCCTCTAATTTTTGATTGATAGAAGAGAAGGATTTTATTTTTTCTTTTTTCCTTTTTTCTTCTTCTTTTTTAAGTTTGATTTCTTGTTGTGCTTGTAACTGTTTTTGCCGTACATTTTCGACCTCCTTACGTTTTAAATATTCAGTTAAACAATCTTTGGTTGGTGGCACTCCGATAGCTCCTCCGATATGACAGAAGATGAGCTTAGCAGCAGTAACCGTAAAGATAGAAGTTTTGCTTCCACAATAGGAACACGTAACTTCCATTTCACGTTTTTTACGTGGCATAGATACTCCAGGTGTTGAATGTTAAATCAGCAGTTCCAGGCTCTTAGAGCTTTATTAATTCTGCTGTTTGGATTTCGTGCAGTCTTACGAGAGGTAAGTTTTTTCTTCATACCTTTCATTCTTGCACAAAATGATTTTCTTCGTTTGCTTCCTTTTTTCTTTGTAGGTGCTTTTAGATTTCCACCTGTTGCTCTATTATAAGAACGTCTTCCTTTAGCATTTAATCCACCTTTTTTATTCTTACCAGCTTTGCGCTGCCAAGCTTTAGTCTTATAAGCCAT
>CENS01015753.1_pt1 | contig 11040 bp, 18 predicted proteins | sample 530201 | NCBI WGS metagenome assembly CENS01 (sample SAMEA2619747, study PRJEB7988) | marine metagenome | biome: marine biome (ENVO:00000447); feature: surface water layer (ENVO:00002042); material: "saline water (ENVO:00002010), including plankton (ENVO:xxxxxxxx)" | depth 5 m | reverse complement strand
ATGTATCTTGAGTTCAAACGTAAAGAACTTGAAGATGCGGATGCGATGCGTGACGCACAACGTAACATGACATGGTTTGCATTATTCGGATTACTTCTTTATCCATTCGCAGTTGTCCTTGCGGACGCAATTGGTTTAGATCAAGCATCAAAGATTCTTGGTGATATGGCTGCGACATACTTTGTATCTGTGGCTGCAATCGTTGCTGCATTCTTTGGTGGACAAGCATACTCTGCAAAAAAGTAAAAAATACATAAATTAACGTATTGTGGTTGTCTTTTATTATAGTATAAATACATACGAAACTTGACTGAATTAAAGGATGATTTAAATGCGTTATTTTTTTATTAGTTTATTATTTTTATCGACCAGTGTTTTTGCACAGGATACCACCCCCACCGATCCGGCAATACCACCTGAAGACATTATTGTCACGCAGTCTACGACAGACAGCACGGTGACTACAAGAACGGATTCTACAACAACTCTCAAGTCGCCTCCTGCCTCTGCGATTACTCCGACGATCAATACATCGAACTCCGATCTTTGTACGTTTGGGGTCGCTGGCGCCGTACAGACTCAGATCCTTGGTATCTCAACCGGTACTCAGATTACTGATGATAATTGTGAGAGATTAAAGAACGCAAAAACCTTGTATGATATGGGAATGAAGGTCGCCGCAGTCTCAGTCATGTGTACTGACAAAAGGGTGTTTGATGCTATGATGAATGCGGGAACACCGTGTCCCAAGGACGGTATGATCGGTGAAGACGCAAAACAAGCATGGGAACTTGCCGAAATAAATTCTGAAACAGAAGAAAAAGGAATGAGTAATGGAACTAAGACAGCTATTGGGGGCGGTGGTGTTGCTGCTTTGCTCCTCATACTCCTACTCTGAAGTAATTTACGGATCTACTGGTAACGCAGCTTCTGCTGGTTACAATTGGGTAATGACTAATATCCTACCTCAACAGGCGGGACTAATGGTTAATGGTGTGTTTTATCGTTACTCAACATTAAAAGATATCGACGATGAAATGTTAGTTCATATTCAAAACGAAGACGCACGTGGGTCTGGATACATTTTCAGAGAGACAGATGATTGGACCGGACTGCCAGGAAACTCGATCACTAAAAACGTCCCAGTACCCCTGATTAACATTGACAGATGGGGGCCGGGATCGATAGAGGTAGAGGGTAAAGGACAGGTTGTTGACGCGGAAGTGTTGTACACCTATCAATACGATCCTTGTTTTGATCCACAGACAAGTCCAAACTGCCCTGGCTACGTAGAACCTTTTGCGTTAGATTTACTTAATCCAGACATTGTAGATCCTCTCGATGATGAGTTTGTCCAAAACGAATTGGATAGAAAGACGAACATGCGAGCACAAGAGGAAGAAGAAAGACGTAGACAACGAAGAAAAATTGTTGAACAGGTTGAGGAAGATGATGAACGACTAGAAGATCTACTTGGTATAGAACTTGCATCAACTGAGTATTCTGTGGAACAAACTGTTTTACACAATAATTTGACGGCCTTGGTAGGAGTACCGGTCGCATACACGTATTCTATTGACGGAGGAGTGTACAACGATACTGTTGTGCTGCAAGATGCATCTCTTCCCAAAAATAGAAGAGCATTGAGCGTGGGCTTGGCGCAGGAATTACGGCATCAAGAATTAGTTAATCTACAGTATGTAAAAAGTAAGTAAACGCAACAAAGGGAGAACAGAGATGTTCAATAAAACTTTTTTATCATGTGTGATGTTGACCTTTGGATTAAATGCATATGCTAGTACAAGCGTTCCTGTTTCAGGAAGCGTGGAGTCGAAGTGTGTGGTAACTCAAGACGTGACTGGCGTCTACGGTAACCCTACGCCCGGCGTACTAAGCACTGACCCTGCTGATGGTGGTGTACGCCCAGTAGTGCGATTTGATGTTGTTCAGGCAAGTTATTATACTGCCAAAATAACACATCCTGAGACTTTCACTGAAAGTCCTGCACTATCTGACGTTGTATACTGGACAGGATCGGCATCTGTTGATCAAGTATCAGACGCTGACATGGCTGCTTATGATACGAACAAAGTAGAGTACAACAACGTGACGGAGTTTTTCCTGACTGTTGCTGGATCTACTTGGTTCAAAGTCGAATCTGAAGCAACCTATGGTGTTGGTCGTGCGTTGCCTGGTGGAACATACCAGACAGCAGTACTAGCGGAATGTATCGCAATCTAGATTGTGATGAAATATTTTATCATGATCATGTGGGTGTTCCTTTCGGTGTCAGCAGTGGCTCACGAATGGACGCCCACATACCCCAAACTTGAATTGTCTCATATCAGAGATATTTACAAAATGGAAATGAAGTTGTTTAACAGCCGAGAAGATGTAGATTTTTATGAGATCGGTGTTTTTGATGAGTTATGGAATCCTATTCCTTTTGCACTTCAAAATTCTAAAACTATAGTAATGGTTAAGTATAAGCAAACAAGGTGGTTTGATGTCTATATAAGAAGTAAAGATCGAAATAGAGCAACGTATGTGTGTTCTAAGTCAAAACTTCTAACCGAAGATGTGAACAAACCTATGTTTTTTTCGAGGATATGCTCGAAAATAAATCGAGACAATAAATGAGAATCTTTTTTGTAATATTGATGCTTGTGGTAAGTATGACAACAAAGGCACAGTCGAGTTCTGTTAATCTTGCATTACCGTCAACGCCACAAAGTTTTCAATCAGATAGAGTAAGATCCAATCAGTTTGAGTGTTCTCAAGCGATCGGTTCTTCGACAAATGTAGAGTTCGGTGTGGTTGGTTTAATGAATCAAAACGGACCATATGGAAATCAATTTGGTGTGCAAAATATTGGAGTCACACCAGATGGTTACAATCAAAATGACTTTGTTAGAGACGTGGGTGTATATGCCAAGATTACTATTCCCATCGGTGCTCCGAAGGAAAGGTTAGATTGTAACAGACTATATGAATTAGAATTACGAGCAAGAGAGTTGGAAATCAGAAAACTGGAGGCAGAAGTCGCGAATCTTCGTAATATGAAGTTCGCCAACGATGGACAATGATGCTCAAGATTATATAATAATAAGAACGACCGACAGAAAGTTGGCATTAGGAGCATACGAAAATGGCAGAATTTGAATTTGCTGGTATGACGTTTAAGGGGGGTAAAGCCGCTGTTGTTTTTACAGCACTATCCACACTTGGCGGTGCCTCATGGGGCGCATTTGAATTTTACAAAGACTACATGGACATGAGAGAGATTGTTCAAAATATTGACGTGGGTGAGATTGAAGTTCGCAACAATGTCATTGAGACAAAACTTGATGAGGCCATTGACTATACACGCGATATAAAAAATTCCCTAAAGGATGACATCACTCGAATAGAACGTCTCTCAGAACGCACTTCAGGACGTGTGAAGGACATTCAGGACACCATTGATGAACAACTTAGGGAAGTTTCTGATCTCTCCCGTGAAACGGAAAAGGATGTGCGAGATACCATGCGAGTGTTGGAAGATCGCATAGAAGGGAAGATGGAAAAACTCGACGCCGATCTTCGTGATACATTGCAGAAACAATTGGACAATCCGTTAGGTGGATGACATCTAAATACTAAAGTAAATTAATTACTTTGGAATAGATGTATGCAACTTTTTGATGAACTCAGTGATAAGAACTTTGAACTCTTTGCGATTCGCAATTATTACAATCCACGTTGTGTGGACGCTGAAGAGTTTTACGAAGATCTTAAACGTTTTAAATATGTTAAGAGACTTATCACTCGACAACGAGACAACGGAAATCCCCCTATACACCTTCTACTAAATCATTTAGTTGTGATCTTCAATGTATTTGGTATTGAAGGTGGTTTACGAATGTTGGAATTTAAGGTACCTGATACCGAAGATTGGACTATCATCAAACCGTTTCTCATCTATCTTAGAGTTATAGAAAACACTAAATACTCAAGTATCTCTATGGATCAACGTATAGTTGATAAATTAAGGAATTTATAAATGTCGTTAGCAAGCAGAGCCGGTGATTTATTTTATACATTTAGGTTTGTTAAAATGTTAACCACTCCGTTCAAAGAAACTGAAGCCTTTAAATTGGGTATCATTGACGAAAACGGTAAACGCATCAAAAGCAAACAAATTAAAACGAGTGATGAGAAATCTGCATTCACTACCTTTCATCGATTAGTATTTAATATTAAAAAGTTATTAGAGAAGTTGCCCGGCGGCAGTAGTAGGTTCGGTTCGTATGCCGCAGCCTTGTTTCTTCTCAAAGAGAAATACGAATTGTCTGACACTGCCATAGAAAAAATTCTTAACAAGATGGACATTGACATTACTGACACAGTTAATGAAGGTTGGTATTTGATGGAAAAGGATATACTCTCGCCCGGTGTATATCGTCTAACTGAAGACAAGTTAGATATTCCACAATGCAATGACATTGCCTTCAAGGGGGATTCTGTCCGCGTCAAAGAAAACTGTAAACCCATAGGAGATCTATTTGGATTAAATGTTTATATGGTTGAACATATAAATACTAGACAATCCTTATATGTCACTCTAGGAGACATTTACAGATGAAAACTTTCAAACAAATGTATGAGGAGATGACGACGGCGGCTGACGCGGGCATTCCTCATGACACTAAAGATGCGGTTTTTAAGAAAAAGAAAAAACCTAAAGTTATGACTAGACACTATATCGAAGTGTCTGGTAGAAGAAAAAGATTAACAAAATGACTCGTATTTTGCCAGTAATTTTATTATTGGCTGGATGTGTTTCACCTAGTGCAAATCTTGAAATGCACGAAGACTTAGTGACAGGTCAAGAGTACTACTCAATAGAACTTGGGATTTCTTATCCTAAAAAGAAATTTATGACACCCGAAGAGTGGCAGGAATACCATCAATCGCCAGATAGTATGAAAGAGGCACTCTATAGGTCTTATAAGGAGCGAGAAAAAATTGAAGAAGATTGGACAAATTTTATCAACAACTGTCTCTTCCGTGGGACATTTGATTGCTAAACCCTTTATATGGTTTTGGAATAAAAACTTTGTCAATGAATGGGAAGTAATCATTTGGTATGATCCCACAAAGAAAACTAGTTATCACTTTAAAAACATTGAAGTAATAACTGCGAAAAAAATCAAAGGAACGCTTACTTCAAAAGAACCCTTCGAACTAAATACCCAAGAACCTTTTAATTATCAAGTACGGAAAATAAAATAATGTTTGGAATGATCAAAATGTTACCGTTACTTCTTATCATTGCGGGTGGTGCGTACATGTACCACACACAACAAATCGCAGTGCGAGATGCCACCATTGCACAACAACAGATAAATGTTGTTACACTTCAGAACAATCAAGTTAAACTAGAAACTGCACTAGAACAAGAACAGAAATCGCGGGAACAAGCAGAAAATAATCTACAGACTCAACTAAAGGCAGTAGGTGAACTTACTTCAAAGAATGCCGTTTTAGCCTCAGAACGAGACGAATACCTTAGTATTTTCAAACGACACGATATGACTCGACTTGCTCGTGCAAAACCAGGCTTAATTGAACCCCGTATTAACAAGGGGACTGCGGAAGTGTTCCGTCAGATTGAAGAAGATTCGAAGGAGATTGCTGATGCAGATCAAGACTCTTAGTGTTGTTTTTTTATTATTATTTGTGACAGGGTGTAGTTCAATTCCTGGCTTCAAACCGCAACCGATGATTGCACCTGAACCGATTATAAAAACCGTTACTGAATACAAAACTCTAGAGATCTATCAACCACCTTTGCCTGAGGAGATCAGACTTGAAGATGTTGAGTTCTTTGTGATAACAGAAAAGAACTTTGATGAACAGGTTGCAAAACTAGAAAAAATGCAGAGTGGAACCTATGTCCTGTTTGGACTCACTCCACAAGACTACGAAAACATGGCATACAACTTGCAAGAGTTGCGTAGGTATGTTCGACAACAGAAAGAGATTATACTTTACTATAGGCAGGCCACTCAGGATGATGCGGGTACTGACTCTGAAGATTGGTTGGAACACAACAAAGAAATTGTGCAAGACCAGTTGACATCACCCTAGATATAGTGTATTATATCTAATCCACATCAAATAAATTGAGTAACTTTTATGCCTGTTAAGATAGACAAATCCCGTGACGCTCTCTTAGAAGATTATGCCGTCGGGATGCTTAAAGATTTTTATCTAAATGAATATGAATCATCACCACAAGAAGGATATCGTCGAGCTGCTATTGCTTGGTCAGCAGGAGATGAACTATTAGCACAAAGGTTATACGATTATGTCTCAAAGAAATGGTTCATGTTCGCGTCTCCCGTCCTCAGTAACGCACCGAACGGTCATGGAAAGGGCAAGGGGATGCCCATATCGTGCTTTCTTACATATGTCCCTGATACTCTTGAGGGTCTTATTGATCACACTTCTGAGTTGCGCTGGCTTAGTGTTTATGGTGGTGGCGTCGGTGGTCACTGGAGTGATGTTCGCACAGTTTCCGACGTTGCTCCAGGCCCTATTCCATTTCTACATACTGTAGACGCAGATATGATTGCCTACCGTCAAGGTAGGACACGCAAGGGGTCATATGCCGCATACATGGATGTGTCACACCCTGACATAATTGAGTTCGTGAACATGCGTATTCCTACCGGTGATGTACAACGCAAGGCATTGAACCTACACAACGCTCTCAACATCACCAATGAATTTATGCAAGCGGTAATTAATAACACAAACTTTGACTTGCGCGATCCAAAGGACGGCGCGGTTAAAGAGTCTATCAACGCACGTAAGTTGTGGGAACGAATCTTAGAGATTCGTTTCCGTACCGGTGAACCCTATCTAAACTTTATCGATACTGCGAACGAACATCTACCACAACCCCTGAAAGATCTGGGACTGCGTATTAATGGATCAAATCTATGCAATGAGATTCACCTGCCAACAAGTGCGGATCGTACTGCGGTATGTTGTCTGTCTTCTTTGAACTTGGAGTATTATGATGAATGGAAGGACACTACTATTGTCGGGGATATTATTAGGATGCTCGATAACGTATTGCAGTACTTTATTGATAACGCACCTGACACAGTTGCAAGAGCAAAGTATAGCGCACTCCGCGAAAGATCAATTGGTCTTGGAGCAATGGGTTTCCATTCCCTTTTACAAAAACATGGAGTTGCTTGGGAATCTGATAAAGCGAAAGAGATCAACGATGTTGTGTTCTCTAAAATCCATACCGACGCAGTTAGAGAAACACGAAGACTGGCCGAAGAACGAGGAGAATATCCAGACGGTATCGGTTCTGGTCGAAGGAACTCACATCTTCTTGCAATTGCCCCCAATGCCTCCAGCGGGGTTATTCTGTCAACGTCTCCGTCTATTGAACCCGCCAAAGCGGTTGCATACACCCACAGAACGAGAGCTGGTAGTTTCCTTGTAAAGAATCGATACTTCCAAGAATTGCTTGAGGAAAGAGGTGAGAATAACGAGTCTGTATGGACATCGATTATAACCAATAAAGGTTCGGTACAACATCTGCCCTTTTTGACAGAAGGTGAGAAAGCCGTCTACAAGACGGCACAAGAGTTAGATCAAAACTGGGTAGTACAACACGCTGCGGATCGACAGAAGTACATCTGTCAAGGCCAGAGTGTAAATGTATTTTTCCCCGCTGGCGCAGACAAGTCGTATGTAAATAAAGTACACATCAAGGCGTGGAAAGAGGGTCTCAAAGGTTTGTACTATCTACGTACAGAAGCAAAGTCTCGTGCGGAAAATGTATCAGAAAAAGTAGAACGAGTTGCATTGATGGACGACAACCGGTCTATAGTTTATTCTAAAAAGAATTGTCCCTTCTGTGCCATGGCAATGGAGGAACTTAAACTTCGTGGTATACCTTTTGACAAGGTTGATCTCGAAGAAATCGGAAAAACTGCTTCAGAAGTAACGGGCAGAAAGGTAAATACAGTACCACAAATTTACATTGAAGGTGAGTATGTGGGTGGATATGACGATCTTATGAAGAAGTTAGATGCAACAAACGTTAACCAATCAGAAGAATGTCGCGCATGTGAAGGATAGAATGCATGACAACAATAAACAGTTTTGGTGGTAAATCACGTATTAATGGCTGGATGATTCTTAAAAAAGAAAAATCTTATTCTTTTAGAAATTTTGTTAGAGGTAAGACCGGTTACGACAGTAACTACTGTAAAAAATTAGAGAAGTTTTTTATTCAAAACGAGGTTGAACAAAAGAGAGTTGCGATTGATGTTGGTGCATCATATGGTTTTGTAACTGAGTACCTGAGTCAATCTTTTGATGAGGTAAAGTCTTTTGAAGTTGTGCCTCAAATCAGACAGTGTTTAGAAATCAATGTAGACTATCGCGAGATGGACAACGTTGAAGTTTTTCCGTATGGTTTGTCCGATGCAGAAAAAACTATTGACATATGGTTTAATCCATTGTATACTGGACATTCGTCTGCATACATAAACAACGACATCAATCGAGAAGGTGACACCATTGAGTGTGAAGTTCGGACGTTAGATTCGTTTCGATTTGAAAACGTAGACTTTCTAAAGATAGATGTCGAAGGTGCAGAACTAGATGTACTAAGGGGTGGTATGAATACGATCGAAACACATCGTCCTATCATTACCACAGAACATTCGCAACAATCACCAGAAGGTATACGAAACTCTTATGAAGTGGTAACTCTAATGGACAGTCTGAACTATGAGTATCAGCAAACCATCGGGGGGGACTTTATCTGGGTTCCGAAGGAGTTTTAAATGTATTCAGATAAAGTTATAGATCACTATGAAAATCCTCGCAATGTGGGTAAGATGGATCGAGAAAATGAGGATGTAGGTACAGGTATGGTTGGGGCGCCTGCTTGCGGAGACGTAATGCAGTTGCAAATAAAAGTAGAAGAAGGTGTCATTCAGGATGCAAAGTTTAAAACTTATGGGTGTGGTAGTGCTATTGCTTCTAGTTCTTTGCTTACCGAATGGGTCAAGGGAAAAAGTCTTGAAGAAGCCGGGAGTATCTGTAATACAGATATCGCACAAGAACTCCTACTTCCACCAGTAAAAATTCATTGTAGTGTACTTGCAGAAGACGCTATAAAAGCAGCTATCAAAGATTATAAGGAAAAAAACAATGTCGTTACTTGATTTTTCACAGACATATAAACCATTTAAATATCCTTGGGCAGTTGAACTGTCTAAGAAACACGAAGAGGTGCACTGGATTGAGGACGAAGCGGAGTTAAGTGAAGATGTCCAAGATTGGAAAACGAAACTCAGCGGAGACGAAAAAGAATTCATCACCCAAGTACTGCGATTGTTCACACAGTCTGACGTTCAAGTTGGGGAAAACTACCACGAGTTACTCATCCCTAAATTTAAAAACAATGAGGTGCGAAATATGCTTTCGTCCTTTGCGGGAAGGGAAGCGGTCCACCAACGAGCCTACGCGCTCCTTAACGATACGTTAGGACTGCCCGACGAAGAATATCACATGTTCATGGAAATTACAGAAATGGCGAATAAGGTTGACTTCATGAAAGAAGGTGACACTTCGTCTCATACAGGTCTGGCCCTTGCGCTGGCACAGTCTGTATTCAACGAGGGCATGTCTTTGTTCAGTTCCTTTGTTATGTTACTCAATTTTCAACGGTTCGGTAAGATGAAGGGTATGGGCACAATCGTCGAGTGGTCTATTCGTGACGAAACTATACACGTGCAAGGTAATGCAAAGTTGTTCAGAACTTTTTGTGAAGAACATCCTCGTATTGTCAATGATGAACTCAAAAGTAAGATATATACTATGGCGAGAAACGCAGTGGATCTCGAAGACAAGTTTATCAATCTAGCATTCAAGGGTAATGAGGTTGAGGGTCTTACTAAGGAAGAAGTGCGTCGGTATATTCGTCATATTGCTGACCGTCGTCTTCTTCAGCTTGGTTTACGTACCAAGTTCAGACAGAAAGACAATCCTCTTCCTTGGCTCGATTGGGTACTTAACGGTGCATCACACGATAACTTCTTCGAGAAAAGAGTAACAGAATACTCCGTAGTCGGCATGGAAGGCGAATGGGGGTGGGAAGAGGTAGCTTGAAATGGAATATGAATATAATTTGGTTTGCACGGTATGTGATAGTCACGTAACCCTAATTGTAGAAAATAATGAAGAAAAACCCACACACTGTCCTATGTGTGGGTCTCCGTCAACGGATGAGTGGGAAGACTAATCCCACATGTGGACATACTGTGAAATACCCTTTGAACCCGACGAAGAATACTTAAAACAATTCGTCGGGTTCGTTTATCTCATCACAGAAATTGATACCGGTAAAATGTATATCGGTAAGAAAAACTTCTGGTCAACACGAAGACTCCCACCCCTCAAAGGCAAAAAACGTAAGAGAACTGTCACCAAACAATCTGACTGGCGTGAATACTATGGTTCTAACGAGACGCTAAAAACTCTGGTAGAAGAGAGAGGCGGCGACAAGTACAAAAGAGAAATTCTAAAACTTTGTAAGTCGAAGGGCGATCTATCTTATGAAGAATTATTAGAACAAGTTCGTCGTGATGTTTTACGTGACGACAAATACTATAACGGTATCATTCAAGTACGAATTTCATCAAATCATTTAAGATCTGAGTAACAAAAAAATATAAATAATTCTATACATTTAATTGAGGTTTTATTGTGTTACGTTTTCAACAATACTTAGAAGAAGGTGTCAATGATCCCGCGATCTTCAAGGCAGTATTTCTCGCAGGTGGGCCCGGTTCTGGTAAGTCATTCATCGTAGGTAAAACTGGTCTCACATCGATGGGGTACAAGGTCGTAAACTCTGACGATGCATTCGAGGCCGCGATGAAGAAAGCTGGCATGGAAATGAGTCCTGACAACATCTTTTCGCCCAAGGGTCAAGAACTACGAGGTAAAGCAAAA
>CENS01014226.1_pt1 | contig 11090 bp, 8 predicted proteins | sample 530201 | NCBI WGS metagenome assembly CENS01 (sample SAMEA2619747, study PRJEB7988) | marine metagenome | biome: marine biome (ENVO:00000447); feature: surface water layer (ENVO:00002042); material: "saline water (ENVO:00002010), including plankton (ENVO:xxxxxxxx)" | depth 5 m | reverse complement strand
AAAAAGCTTAACTATGATTGAAGCCGGAGTTTCTATTGGTATAGCACTTTTCACTGGACTAGCCGTATTAACCAACCGGCTTAACTCTAGAATCTTTGAGATGGATAGTCGCATTGATAGAGTTGAATTACGTGTTGCAGAAAAGTATGTGACACGTGATGAACTAGTGAAAGCATTAGACAAAATGGAATTACATATGGTTCGCATTGAAAACAAACTCGACAGAATTTCAACAGAAAGATGATCGCCCTAATTAAACCAATTATTTTTCCTTTTCTGACATCTAAGTCCGTGAAGAAGCTTGTTGTTGATCTTCTAGAAGCACTTGCTAAGAAGACTGAGAACGATCTGGATGATGCTGCTGTGGCTGCTGTGCGTCGCGCACTGCTGCCTGAATAAAGCAGTGAGGGGTTCAATTCCCCTCCTTTCTATTTGGCATTGGCCAGCTACGGCTGACAACCTTTGCCGAACCGGTTTGGTAAAGACCAATAATTTTTACCAGAAAAATTTAATATCTCTAGCGCTAGAGAGAACTGTAAAACAACTCTCTTTAAACAAATGACAAACACTAATATTACTAGTGTAGGTACTCTTAACCAGACAAGTTCAACTCCTCTTGCTCTTAATACTGCCTACGATACTAAGTACGCCACTTACCTAAAGATTTTTAGTGGCGAAATGATTAAGGCTTACGAAAGCCAGTGCATCGCAAAAGAAACGGTGCAGTCTCGTACGCTGACTAACGCTAAATCTGCTCAGTTTATCTTCACTGGTCGTATGACTAGCGAGTACCACACCCCTGGTACTCCTATCCTTGGTAGTGGTGACCCACCAGTGGCTGAGAAAATCATCCAAATGGATGACTTGCTGATCTCCAGCGCATTCGTTTATGAGCTGGATGAAACTCTGGCTCACTATAGCTTGCGTTCTGAGATCTCTGCCAAGATCGGTCACGCTCTGGCTGAGGCTTATGACAAAAAGGTGTTCCGTACTATTGCTCTGGCAGCCCGCGAAGCACACCCAATCACTGCAGCACCTGGTCCTGAGCCTGGTGGTTCTGTGATTCGTATTGGTGCTAACAACCAATACAGCGCTCAGCATCTCGTGGATGCCTTTTTTGAAGCTGCTTCTGTGTTGGATGAAAAGAATGTACCTAAAAACGGTCGCACTGCCGTGCTGTCTCCCCGACAGTACTACGCACTGGTCTCTCAGGTGTCTTCTAACATTCTGAATCGTGACTACGGCAACAATCAAGGTAACCTCAACAGTGGCGAAGGTTTGGTGTCTATTGCTGGTATCAACATCCGTCGTTCTAACAACCTTCCCTTTATGGCAGGCACTGTGGCTGCTGTAAACGGTGAGAACAATACATATAATGGCGACTTTGCTAGCCACTGTGGTCTGATCTATGGTCGTGATGCGGCTGCTGTTGTGCAAGCTCTTGGTCCTACTGTGCAGACCACTGGTGCTGACATTAAGACCATGTACCAAGGTGACCTGATCGTGGGTCGTATGGCTATGGGTGCTGGGACTCTGAACCCTGCTGCTGCAATCGAGCTGCAAGCTGCTGCTTGATAGGAGGGTTAAATGTCTATCGAACCTGGTAGCCGAAATGTTCGGACACGTGGGTCTGCGATCACTATTGGAACAGTGAGTAGTGTGCTTGAAGCAGACCCAATGACCAATATTGAATACGGTCTAACAATGAACAGTGGCAGTTTTGGTCAAGGCACGACTACCAACAACACTGATACTACAGACAACGACATTACTGATTAACTATGGCAAACGCGACTACTGCAGCCGGTGATAACGGTGCAGCTGGTACCCAAGCAGCACCAGGGTTGGTTTCAACGCACGGTGGTGTAACCGGCACTCTGGCTAGTGGCAACAAAGAAGCCGAGGGTACTGACGAGGCTATGCGTCACTCTGTGGCACGCACTCAAGGCGGCTCCTATAACGGAGCTACGAACTCTGGTGGTAATGCATCGGAAGTGTACTCAATGAATCAAGGCTTCCGCACTGCATACTCTGGTGTTGAGGCTGATGTACCGGCAATTGACCGGACTTCTTAAAAACACCTTTGGGGAGATCTTTTGGTCTCCCCTTTTTTTATCTATGTATATCAATGACATTTTCATCTCAATCTGATGATTACGCTAATGACTTAGCCGCACTCAATCAGGTATTACGAGCACTGGGTCAAGCTCCAGCTTCCAGTATTAATACAAATAACGTTGAACATAAGATCATTCAGGATATCATTAATCAATGCGTGATTGATCTATGTAATGAAGGTTGGAATTTTAATGTTGAACAGCATGTAGAACTAACAGCTGACAGCAGTGGTCGTCTTGATGTCACTTCTTATTTGTCAGCTGATTTACATGACGGTCAGACAGACCGTATGATTCCAGTAAGAACAGAGCCTGTATCGAGTAGCAGATATCTCTATGACCTAGAGAAGCATTCATATACAGAGTTTACTGTTGGTGAAAAGTACTATGTTGATGTGACGCGTCTACTGGAATACTCACAACTACCAGATGTATTTAAAAGATACGTCAACTACAGAGCTTCGACACTAGCTGCAGCCCAACTAAACGGTAACCCAGAGCTCTATCAAATGCTGCAGCAACAAGAGCTGTATGCCCGTGCAGCATGCATGGAATACGAATGTAATGTTGGTGACCATAGCTTTATGGGTTGGCCAGCAGGAACTGTCTACAGAGCTTATCAACCATATAGGACATTACAACGATGACTGCTATTAGCCAGACAATCCCCAACTATGTACTTGGTATATCAGAACAACCAGATCAACTCAAGACACCGGGTCAAGTAAGGGATCTGGTTAATGTCATTCCTGATGTCACTGGGATGTGTAAGAAACGTCCAGGGACAGAGTTTATTGCGGCAATTAATAGTATTTATAGCATAACGTTTACAGGACTTACAGGGTTTTACACAGGAACAGGTCCCGCTACATATTACGATGTCCCACTAAAGGTAGGGGGTGTTATTAAGGTTAAGGCAACCATTCGACTTTGGGAGAATGGAATTGCAACTTTTTATGCAGGACACACAATTACATCTATTATAGATGTGAGTTCACTAACAACAGGCACTCTTCTTACTGCTGAATCAGCAGATATGAATGGCAATGGACTGACATTAACCTTTGTGTACAGGGGAATCACACGTTCTGATGAAGCCGCTGGAAATTGCAAGTGGTTCACTATTAACAATGGTGAGTTTGAACAATACATCGGTCGTGTGATTGATGACGGTGAAGTGGAAATGTACCGACTTACAAACAAGACAGGTCCATTCCTAATTCCAGCCAGCTCAGCAGTGATTAACAGCTTAGAGCAGGGCACTTATTATGATTTAGACTCAACTACAACAGGACAAGGAACAGGTCTAACAGTTGATGTAGTCGTTAAAAGTGATAAGACTATTGAAAATGGCTTCATCAACCTCCCTGGAAAAGATTACAGCAGTGGCGATACGATCACAGTCACACTAGGAAGTACTGACATTAGCTTCTATTATTATGAAACAACAGCAAATGTCACCTTAGAAAGTACTCTTACAAGCCCTGGCAACAACGACTATAGTGATAATGCTGCAACATACACATATACTGTAACTGGTGGTAGCGGATCAGGTCTTACAGTAGTCCCTAACGCATACAATCAATCGGGAGAGATAACAGAAGTCAGGTTACTAAATCCTGGCAATGGTCAATATCTAAATAACGAGGAACTAAAGCTAGTAGTAACAAGACTATTCGCACAAGACGCTAAAGTAAACATTGGGGTTAGTTTGACCGAATTTGAGGAGGACGGTCAACAAGTTTTTGCCGATAAGTTTCCGAACACATATGCGTACAATGATCTTTTGCTGAAGGTAACGGTAAGCAAGAGAATCGTAGGCGGAAGTGTGACAACTGAAGTGTTTACAATAGTCATACCGCCAGGTGGCAAGGGAATCACAGAAGTATTAAATGAGCTAAAAACTCTATTTCAGAATAGTTCGACAGGTTATACGGTATCAATAGCTGCAGACCAATTAAGTCTAGATGTGACGTTACCTGGCTATGATCAGTTTAGTGTGAGTTCATTTGAATACGAGAAGAGAAGCTATGGTGTAAGTGAAGATGAGAATGGAGTTACAGATTGGTCGTCAGGCGTTCCTTTGACTCAGATTAGTATCAATGACTATGATCCACAGATTGCAGCTCAAAGACAATACACCTCAATAGATCTGAGTCAGGCAGAATACACGACGTTTTATGTAAGTGGAAGAGTTCTAACTTTAACAGTAGGAAATGAAACACGTACGCATACAGTATCGACGTATTCGGCTACGCCTCATATCGAAAAAATAGACTACCCAACAAATGGGAACAGTGATGATCTGACTTTTTACTCTGGCGGAAATTCAACCACTGCATTTGGTGTACAGAATGCAGACCATTCAAGTGTAGTAAGCGGAAATACAAGCGGAACAAATGCAGCAACAGCTCTAAGTGGTTTTGCAGGCGCAACAGTTACATATGATGGGGCCAACCAAAAACTAGTTTTTACGAAGTCAGATGGTTCATATCTGGGCAGGATTAGGTACAGAAATGTCTCAGGTTTGATTCCAGCAACAACAAACAGTGTAGTTGAACAATCGGGTATTACACAGTTAGAAGCACTTAGAAATGCAGCCATATCATCCTTTAATACCATTACAGGTTTTACAATTGATAGTGGCATAGATATAACTGAAGATTCCGTTATAAGAATCTATAGGGATACAAACCAGGATGGGACCGAAAATCTACAAGAATTTGAGAGCAGTCTGAGAATAAACACTTCTCAGGTTGATGATTTTGTATATCAGAATACAAAGACTAACCCAATTACATATAAGTTTGGGACAGGTATTGAGCCAATATTCTCGCAGACTCAAAGTTATGTATTTAGTAATGAAGCCATAACTGGTTCACTTCACTACGAGACCGGTAAGGCAGGCGAACCCTTAAAAGTAACATATGAAGGTACAGCAAAACAATATCTAAAAACAGAAGAGCCTTCATTTAGTATTGAGACATTAACGATCGATGATTTTACATTTTTCCTAAATCGTGAAGTTGCAGTCAAGATGACAGCAGACATCGAGCCAGAAGCGCCGAATAAGGGATTTGTAAACATTATAACTCTTTCAGCTAATAAGAAGTATCGGTTTACAATTACGGAAAGCGGAAATGATGAGGATCGTGAAGATATAGTTGTTTTTCTTTCAAACAATGGGAGGACTGAAGTAACCTCAGCGACACCATCTGACGTTAACTCATCTATACTTAATAAGTTTCTGAACAAAGTAGGGGGGAAAATAAATACTTTTGAAGAGCAGAGAGCCGTAGCAGGAGTTGGTAATTTAGAAGGTTATACTTTTGAAGCCATTGGAACAGGGCTGTTGATAACAAGCGATCGTAAGTTTACGTTGTCAACAGGTGACAGTCAGTTAATGCAGGTATTTACTGACACTGTACAAAACATCGCATTGCTACCCACTCAGTGTCAGCACGGCTATGTAGTAAAAGTAATAAACTCAGACACGGAAGATGATGACTATTACGTGAGGTTTGAGGGAAAAAATAATGCCAATGGTGTTGGTTACTGGGAAGAGCATAGGGGTTTTGGAGTTTTAACGACAATCGATAAAACAACCATGCCACATGAAATGCGACGTAATGAAGATGGTAGCTTTACTGTACGACCTGTAGACTACACTGAAAGATTTATAGGCGATGATACAACCAACCCACCGCCATCATTTGTAGGAGAATACACGCCTAAAACTGAAAACGCAGAAGCAATTGGTAAACGATACATCAATGGTCTTGTAAACTTTAGGAACAGGTTTGGCTTCCTAAGTGGAGAGAATATTATTTTATCGAGACCTGGTGATTATTTCAATTTCTTTAACAACACTGCTTTAACAATTAGCCCAAAAGACCCAATCGATGTCTCAGTTTCTGATACTGAGTCAGCAACTTTATTTAGTAGCATAGAGACTAATGTCGGATTAGTCTTGTTCAGCGAAAACCAACAATTCTTACTATCATCACAATCGGACTTATTCACACCTTCGACAGTAACTACATCATTTCTATCATCGTATCAATACAACCGAGAGACGCGTCCAATTAAACTTGGTACGACAATTGGATTTATTAATCAAGATAGGCAGAATAGTAGATTGTATGAGATGCAGCAACAGTTGAGAGATGGTGAGCCCGAGGTTGTAGAGCTATCAAAGATTATCTCAACTAAGTTACCGGCAAATATGAATTTATTGAGCCACTCAAAAGGGTCCAATATGATTCTAATGAGCCAACGAGGCACACCTGATATATGGTGCCATCGCTATTTTAATACAGGTACAGAGAGGCTACAGTCGTCGTGGTTTAGATGGGAAATGTATGATGATATTATGTACCATGTAATCCATGATGATGTGGTTTACTTCATCAAAAAAATACATGATAATCTTGTCCTAGAAAGAATTGATTTGAACAAGCTGCGTGAGGATTATGATTCTGTATACCACCACATCTACATGGACAGCTGGGTAAGAAAAGCTCCTAGTGATTTACAAGGCTCATCATTCACAAAAACAATTGCCCTGCCATACAGTAGAGAAAAAAGAAGTGATGATGCAAGCAAGTATTCGGGGGATGTAGTCAATCCAGCTACCAGCAAAAGGGCTGGGACTGTTTTATTTGGAGATTACATACCTCTGTATACAGAAGAAGGTAAGTCCGTATATATGGCAGAGAATAATGGAAGCAATACATCGTACAATGTTCCAGCTACTGGAATTGATAGTAATGACGTAGGGGATATTTATGCAGGCTTTAACTTTGAGGCGCGGGTTGAGTTTCCAACAATATATGTGACGGAGGGGGCGCGAGATAACATTCAAGCAGATACAACGGCAAGCCTAACAATTCAAAGGTTGAAGTTTGATGTCGGTCAGACAGGAACATTATCAATGACTGTGGATTCAAATAGTGGAAGCACCGTTACCACCACATTTAGTCCTACTCGATATCCACTACAGTACGAAATAAACAATAACTTTATGGTAGACAATGGGCAGATTACAATGCCTGTATATGCAAAAAATACTGATATTGACATCACATTGAAATCAGGTTCTCCATATCCTTTTACCCTAATCTCATTAACATGGGAGGGTAACTATACAAATAAATACTATAGACGTGCATGAGCTTAATATGGAAACCAATTACTGAAGAAATAGCGTACCAAATAGCCACTAATCTAAGAGAAGAAGACTACAGAGAAGTTTATGAGGGTCACGGTGTTGACCCTCTGCAAGGTATTCCAGAGTGTTCTATGGAATGCGAAGACTGTGAATACATGGAGCTTCCAGATGGAAGGGTAGGAGGTGTCGCTGGTGTCTATAAAGATGGAATGATCTGGATGCTGACCACCCCAGCAATCCTTGATTATCCAATCACATTTGCGAGAGGTTGCATGAAATGGCTAGCTGCTCGCAAACACCATGAGTTCTTATGGAACATAGTAGATAAACGGAACACGGTTCACTTGAGACTATTGGAGTTTCTTGGGTTCAGCTTTCTACGGGAAGTAAAGAATGGACCAAATAATTTAACATTTATCGAATTTTATAAATGGAACCAATCTCACTTGGATTAGGTCTATTACGCGGTGGCCAAAAAATCGTTCAAGCCTTTGGTCAACACCAACAGGCACAGAATTTATATCGAGATCAGCTGCGAGTTGCACGACAAAGAAACCGTCAGACGGTAGCTAACTATAGTTATCGAATTGATGAATACATAGGAGGCATGAATCGCAGTGTTGATATATTCAACAGAGAAGCACAAAACCTTCAAAGCAGAGTAGCAGCTCGTCGTGATGCTGTACAACGTGGTAATGAAGCAGAGCAAAGAAGGTTGAATGAAATCTTTGCTGGTTCTGCATTTAGAGACCAGGCTCAACTTGTCAATCTGATGGAAACTTTAGGCATGGCATCAGCTAGTGGAATGACTGGCAGGTCTGCTGAACGCGTAGACAGGATGCAAATGGCGCAACGCGGGCGCAACATGGCGATGCAAGCAGATATGTTGACACGAGCAAGACGCTCTGCAATCGCTGCTAATGAGGAAAGAAGGCAGATTGCAATGGCAGAAAACAGAGCTGATGCTGGACAGCTAATGGCTCCAATGTTTAGCAATGCACCAGTGCTGCCACAACTTCAAAGCATGCCTACCTCACCAAGCAACATGGGGCTATATATGGGTATTGCAAAAGCTGGTATTGGTAGCTTGTCAACAATGGCGCAAGCTGAGGGCTTTACAAATGGCAAAGGTTTATTTGGTATGAATGAGAAGTTCTGGAATGCATTCGGGAGCCTGGGGTAATGAGTCAATTCAACCGATACACAGGACAGGATGAGTATGCACAATTCGAACGTGGTGGTAATTACAAACCAAGAGCTGTAGCAGATACTGCTAGTGCTTTACGTCGTAAATACCAAGAGTTTGAACAACGGCAGTCTAAATATATGCAGAGCATTAATGCTCAGCAGGAGTCAGAAAGGGCAGCTTTACAGCAAGAGATTAGGAACACAGAACAGGTAAACAAAAACATCCAGAAGTTGTCTGATATGGTTGGGTTCTTTGGGAATACAACTATACAAGCAGGGCTTGGTTACCTACAGCAGCAGGAGGATGATGCACGGAAAGAGTTTGATCGTGAATTAGCTGATAGTGGTTTAACACCACAGCAGGCTGCTGAATATATGACCGTACGCAACCAGATTATGGATGTTGCGGAAGAAGTGGATCGACAGGCAGTAAAAGCTGAGAAAGCTGGAGTTCCTTATGACTTGTTAGAGAGACTAAGTAAAGCGACTGGTCGTGCTGCTATTGGTATGCGTGAAGCATACGCCAACCATTTGGGTTTAATGTACCCGAAGATGTTGGAAGAAACATTAGCAACAGATAATACCACTGAATTTGAAGATGAAAGCGGTAAGTTCACACCTGCTACAGCTGGTAATAATCCAGCTCGTGTACAAGCAGTTATGAATTATGTCCGTGATCAAGTGATTGATGACCTTAATGGTCTAGCACCTGGCGTACAAGATATTGCATATGCACATATCCGTAAGTTTAGAAACCAGGAGATGCAGAGGGTACACCAGTCTCATATCAAAGAACTAAAAGAAACAGCACTGATGGAAGCTGAAAATGAGCTAACCAACAGTCTATCTAAATATCCACCAGATCTCGATGGCTGGCAACGTGCAGTTTTAATGGCACAGAGACGTGGTGGTCTATCACCATCAAAGGCAAGAGAGAAGATGTTAGAATTAGCTTATGTAATTGCTATTAATCAGAACAACATAGATCTGGTAAGTGAGATTGGGGGCACTATTATCCCGAGTACGGGGCAAAAGGTTGAGGTTGCATATGCGGCAGACTTCCAACGTGTAGCAAAGAAAGTAGGTGACATCCAGCGTGATTTAAATAGACAAGATATTCAAGCTGCTAAGGCAAAGGGTTACATGGAAGCAAGTGAGCTACTTAAAACTTTGCGTGCAGACCCTACTGGAATTACTGAAGAAGAGATCAAAGCAGCCATGGATAAGTGGCAAACTAACCACCCTTCATTGCGTATGGACCCTAGACTTAATGAGTTTAGAGATAATCATACTCTACAAGCAAGAGAGGTGAAGGATCAAGAGAAAGAGATCCTTACTGGCCTTGTGGACGGTACAATGACCACAGAGGAATTAAAGAGTGGCAAATACAGTCCAGAGTTAGTCCTGAGGTATGAGGCAAGGGCATCAAGGAATACAAAGCAAACAGCAGTAATCAGGGCAAAAAGTACTACAGCTGCAAATGATTCCATTAAACGTGCGGTTGAAGCTAAGGCTAATCTTGGAGTCGATGATAAGCGAGATGCTAGTGTCCCACTTGCCATTGGAGCTGCACAGACAGAGGTTGCTAGACGTGCTTCTATACTTCTTAGCAGTGATACCTTTGAGGTACCAGCTGGTAGAGAAAGGGTTGAGTATGCATATGAACAAGCTACTCAAGCAGTAGTAACTGAGATTGAAGGTGGTAAAGGCAGGTTTGCTTCCAACGGTAAGTTTGGTGTTGAATTTGAATTCCCTGCTTTCTCTCGTGGTGAACTTGCACAACTTAAGGTAGAACGTGCACAGCAAGAGATGAGCCGTGTGCGATCGACTGTTATTAGTGGTGGTGTTGCTGCAGTGAAGGAGAATACAAACGATATCTATACAGAAGCAGAAGCAAACGCAACTGACAGTCAACTAGTAAAAGCTAAGGCTCAACGCATTGCTAATACTCTTACAAATGCCGGTAAACCAACAACTGGTGAGCAGGTACTGGAGATGATGCGTAATAAGTATGGTGTTAAGTCTGAAAAGCCTGTCTTCGTCGATAAATACGCAGAGAATGCAATGGGTGCTGGTCTGATGAAATACCTTAACAGTGGCACAACCTCAGGTCATAATCTTGTTGCGGCACAAGCTGACTTGTTACCTATCCACATTCGGCCTGGATACCAACACTATCGGGATGTAATCAATGCAGCTAACTACTTCAAGTTCCCATCACATCTATTGCCATTAGTTGCAGCTACATATGGTTTAGAATCTGGTTGGGGTCAATACCCATCTGGTAATAACAATGTATTTAACATTAAAGGGCGCGGCACAGTAGTTGAGGGTTCGGAATACCGTGATTACCGTTCAGTGCAAGAAAGCATTGGTGATTTCGTAGAACTTATGAAAGATCCAAGGTATAAAAAAGTGATGTCTGCCAAAACTCCAATGGAGGCAGCCATTGAAATGAAGAATGCTGGCTACGCAGAAGATCCTATGTACATTGAAAAGATGCGATCAGTATTTCAGACAATGGGTTTAGATCCAGACACTCCTTACGACAATAAGCCACGCACAAAATCAAAATGGTCTAACCCTGCATTGATGGGACCAGTGGCACAGTTTAG
>CENS01003291.1_pt1 | contig 11096 bp, 19 predicted proteins | sample 530201 | NCBI WGS metagenome assembly CENS01 (sample SAMEA2619747, study PRJEB7988) | marine metagenome | biome: marine biome (ENVO:00000447); feature: surface water layer (ENVO:00002042); material: "saline water (ENVO:00002010), including plankton (ENVO:xxxxxxxx)" | depth 5 m | reverse complement strand
AGATCGCGCTGGTTCTCGTAGTACGGTCTCACGCAGCGTCTTTATCCGCCGAGAAGACCACTTGGATAGGCTTGGCGGGTTTGTTAGTGTTTTTCGGCATGACAATAAGATCGAACGTGGAGGTGCCGGGCATACGACGATGAAAGAGCCAGACGGCATCCTGCTCGGCAAGACTCACGTATTTGCGAAACATGTCTTTCTTTTCCATGTAATCCAAGCGGGGCTTGCCGAACATGCGCTCGGCGAACTCGCGGTGCACGTCCCATTCGATAGGGCCGCTCCTGTAGCTACGGTGCCCGATTGCCGTCCACTCGTTTGGGTGGAGGGTTAAAAGGTTTACGTTTTCCATAAGACTGCCTTTTCATCTTTTACTTTTGCGTCATCGAAAACCGCGCCGGTTTCATTCCATTTATCTTCAGCATCCTGCATCTCTTTTTGACGCTGGCTCTCTGTGCGCTCTTGGTGACCCATATTGCCCGGGACGTAGGCCGGGATCTTGTCTTTGCGGTCCAGCACGCGCTGGCGGTTATGCATGCCCGTCTCATCGATCCAATCGGTCTTATCGACAGGTCTCTTGCATGACGGGCAGACCAGCCCGTCCCAATCGAAGTGGAAAACATGGGAGCTTTGCAGGCACTTAGGGCAGGATATGTCGCGCCCGTTTACGCCCGCTCGCGTGTATTGGTTTACGAACATGATTTTTGATTTTTCTTCAGCCACTTGTCTCCTCCCTCGTTAAGGTGGTTCCACACCTCAAATTCTTTGATGTTCAAAGTTTTGGCAATGTCCATCGTGTTCTTGCGATAGACGTAAAACATGCGACAGACAACGTCGCTGGGGCGGTCATCTTGCTGCCAAGGCATTTTCCACATCCGGCGCTTCCTCCATATGAGAGACGTTGATGACATGGATGGGCGTGCTGACGCCCTTCACGTGCATACTGTCTGCTACGACGGTGTGGGCAAACCACAGGTCGCCGTCCACTTGCTGCACCAACCGCCACATTCGGTTGTTGGATTGCATGTAAAGTTTTCCGGGGATCAATGTAATTTCTCCTTATCTGAATGGTAGATGTAGTTACTGTTCAGTATGGCGCGGGCATGGTGCAGGGAAGCCGCGATCAATGACATGATGTCTTCAGCATCGTCCAGCGCCATGAGGATCTCAAGGCAAGCTCCGGTGGTAATTCCTGCAAGACGCGGGGACTCCGGTAAATCTTCCAATCTTTTCGACAAATCAATCATTTCACTCATTGCTTTTGCATAAGCTTCCTTCTGATCGTCGTCCTCGTCATCAAAATCGATCACCCGCGCTGTATCCTCTCCCATGCTGCGAGCATTTCTACCCTCTCTTTTTTTGATAAATCGTCTTGCCGGAGGGAAGATCTTATCAGATCGTCCATTTGAGCGCAGGCCCCTTGCCACGACATTCTTGAGGCAACGATCTGCACAAGTTTGGCTTCGTGTATTTCGTCTAGTTCTTCTTGGATTGGTTTATTTAGTTCTTCTTCTATGAGGCGCTTGGCAATACTCATTAAAAAAACCTCCGAGGTCGTAACTGGTTAAACACACGTCGCAGAACGTAAGAACGCCCTACGCTTAGAAAGAAATAAACGGCGGTGATTTGGGTTGCTTCGACCGGGCTCGGCTCTAGACCAAACAGGGGCAGTCCCCAGTAGGTGAAGCACCAAGAGACCACCAAGCCGACCACGGCGTTGGTATGGGCCTCGATTAAACTCATCATGCGGGATTGCATAACTCCTCCTCTGGTTTATGGAGGCAGCGTAGATATTGTATGCGAGTATGTCAAACAAAAAGAAACGACCCCCAAAGACAAGGGAGCCGTTTCAGATTCAACAAGGAGTCAACAAGGAATCATGCTGTACGACATGAGTAAACGTGTCGTAGGACTCAGCTTGAGTATCCTATATCAACGCATTCATGGGTGCAATCTAAAAATACCTCTGTATAATTTTTTTTATGCATAACATTCGGCGCGGGACGATTGGAGAATTGATCTGCGCTCTCAAGCTCATGAAGCTGGGGGTGGACTGCTCCATTGTGAACTACAACGAAGCAGACATCATAGCCGAGGTCCGTGGGCAGTTGCTCCGGATCCAAGTCAAGTCGTCGGTTATCAAGAAAGACCGGAAGACGCTTTACTATCATTTCTCCACGAGCTCTGGCTCAGAGAAAAGGCCCTTGGATAAATCGGGCTCGGATATCGTGGCGCTGGTCGCGGCAGACATAGAGCGCGTGATGTTTCAGCCTACTGCCGCTTTGAACACGAAGACCGCCCGTTTACGAGCGGATATTTTTTTAGACAACAATCTAGAAGAAGATTCGTGGGCCGCGACTATTGAAGCTCTGTCTCTTCGTTAGGCGTATAGAACAGCATGATGGCGTGACAGTTTGGGCAACTGTAGTTCGTGACCATGATGTATTCACCATCGTACTCTTCATCACAGTCGTGATTGCCGCCTATAATCATAGGCGTTTCGCAGTGGAGGCAGTCAGTCATCGGACTTGATCTCGCCCCAGCCGCCGCAGCGTTCGCACTCTATCCATTTCACACGGACCTCGGTCCACGGGTCCGGACTGTAACCGCCTACCTGATACTCGTCTTCAACTCGGCCTATTCCGCCGCAGTCGGGGCATTCGATATCAGCCATCGGCTCTCTCCCATTTGTAGAATATGTGGTCGTTGATGCGGACCACCCGTCGCTCATGCGTCCCCCATTCGGGGTAAACGTAATGAGCATGGTAATGCGTTGCGCCTTCGGTCGGATCTTCTGATCCCCCGGCGATAGCTCTCATCGCAATGTTGTAAGCCCGCTTGTAGGCTTTCTTGTCCTTCGGCTCGTCGCTTTTCCCGTCGCAATAGTAGCTGAACTGGCAGCGGTGCTTCACCGGGATGTCGGGGTTCCACTTGTACCGTGGGCCCTGCTCTACGACATCACAGACGTTTCTCGGGAACCGCGGATCACGGACCCTGTTTAAAATTACATGCGCGACGGCTTGCTGGCCAACGCGGGGCTCTCCCCTTGCCTCAAAATAAACAGCCGTGGCTAGGCACACCACCATTGCTTCAAGCATTGGTGGCGACCCACACCACGGCGTATATCGCAAGTTTAAGCGCGGCTATTGCCACGAGTGTCTCAATCATCCTTGACCCCTGTATTTTTTGAAGTTGCGCCGCTGGTCCTTGCTTTTAGGACGAGTGCGGGTGCTGTTCCCAATCGTAGTCTTCTTCTTGAATGGGACAGTGTAAACCGGACCTGTGGTTTTCTTAGCCATCCGGGTTATGTTTCTTAAAGTCTTTGTGCATAATCTTTAGCTGACCACTGATCGTGCGGCCCTGCCTCTTGGCCATCTCTTTAATGTCGAGATAGACCTCGATGGGAACCAGAACAGACTTCCATTTGGTGGTATCCATATTTCATCTCCTTTCGCCTGCGAATATATACGATAAGTTAGTTAGCGCAAGACAAAAAAGACCCCGCCGAAGCGAGGTCAGTTTAAGGGAGGAGCCAGCAGGGGAGCGTTATTCCGCTTCACCCCAGCTTGCGCCTATTTCTATATCACACTGCGCCGGAACTTCCAACGGCACGGCGGCCTTCATAATGTTAGATATCTCTTCAGCTTCTTCCAGACCAGACACCGACATAGCGATCTCGTCGTGCACCTGTATCAAAGGCACGCGTCCCGTGGCGTATATATCGACCATCGCTTTCTTGGTCATGTCAGCAGCGGACGCTTGGATCAGGCGGTTCAACGCTTTGTAGGTGTAAGCCCGCTTGAGTCGGGTCGTCTCGCCGTACTCCTGCACCGCTTCGCGATACGGCAGAGCCTTGTTCATGGCGAACGTGTCGGGCTCCCAGAGATCAAATCGGCACTTGCGGCCAAGGATGGATCGTATCGACCCGCTACTGCTTCGGTCGTTCAGCCTGTTCATTACGCCGTTCATCAGACCTTTAACGAAAGGAACCCGGTCATGGTACTGGCGAACAAGGGTTTTGGCATCATCGACAGGGATGTCTAGCTGTTCAGAGAGCTTGTTCACACCCATGCCGTACATCATGCCGAGGTTGATGATCTTGGCCTGCTTACGCGGAATGTTCGCCATCTCGGCGACCATCGTGTGGAAGTCCGTGTTGGGGTCCGTGTTGTACGCCTCGACAAACTCTGCTGCGCCGGACAATTCTGATCCGCGGCTCTTGCCGTAGACATGCGCGTAATGGACCAAGATCCGTGGTTCTTGCTGCGAGTAGTCAATAGCTGCCCACTGCTGATCTTCTTCCGGCAGGAATAGAGAACGGATCATAGGGCCCAACTCTGGATCGCGGGCCGGGATCTGTTGCAGGTTGGGATTGTTCATCGAAATACGACCCGACACCGTCCCGCCATTGTCCGACCTGATCTGGTTTATGTGCGCGTGGATGCGACCATCATCATGGCAGTGGGTCAGGATGGTGTTGATGAACGTACCGCTGGTTTTGTTCAGGTTCCGCGCCTGCGTAATCAAGCGGGGAAGTTCATGCGGATGCTCTGAAAGAAACGCCTTCGTGAAAGACGGCGAACCTTTTTCAGTCTTGGGGTAAGGGACACCGACTTTGTCAAATGCTTCTGCCAATGACTTGGCTGCCCAGATTTCGACATCTTTGCCCGCAACCCGACGTATTTCTTTGAGGACATTTTTCTCTTTTTTCAAAAGGTAATCACGCGTCTTCTCTACCCGGTCGAGATCGACCCGGACACCCCGGAACGTCATGTCCACCAGACAGGGCAGCAGATCGAGTTCAAGGTTCGCGATGGGCCAGAGCTCTTCCTTGCTGAGTTCAGAAGATAACCGTGCCCAGAGTTCCAGCGTAAGCTCGGCATCCGCCTGTGCGTAGGGCCCGACAAACGGCGCGGGCATCTTCCACATCTCGGCTTTGGGATCGAGCCCAAACTCTCGGGCCGCCTCTATCAGAGCTTTCTCCGACTTGGTCTTGTTTAGATAGTCGTAAGACAGGGCGTTGAGCGAATAGCTAAAACGGTTCTCGTCCAGCAGGGACGCGATTAGCATCGTGTCGATGACGCGCCCGTTGATGTTGAAGCCCATCTGCTTGATCCAGCCCATGTCGTACTGGGCGTTGTGCATGATCTTGTCAGCAGGGCACTCGAATACTTTCTTGAGCCACTTGTTGACCAGACGCTTGTCTAGGTTGCCGCCGCCCAGATGATTGACCGGGAGATACCCCGCCCACTCTTCTGTCGCGACCGCATAACCGACAACCTCGCCGTTGCCCGTGGGCCAGCCGGGACCGTTCTTCTTCAGGTCCGGGTCGCGTGTTTCAACGTCAATCGCGATCTTCTTCGCATCAAAGATGTCGGGCAGTTCTGCCGGGGGCACCCATTCACTTGTCGGTCCAAAAGCCATGAGCTGAAACCCCGTCATCAGTCTTCTCCTCCCAAAGCTCCGTACCCGCAAATATCTACCCAGCTATCCTCGTGCTCGGGCGTGACAATCAGGCGAGCAAGTTTTACAGCAACCATGCACTGGTATACCTGCGAAACGGTGATGTCTTTTTCCAGCAAGACTGACCACATTAACGCTATTCGCTCGTGATTTTTGTAGGCTTCTCCGTAAGATTTAGCGCGGGGGCCGTTAACAAGTTCTTTGGCGGTCTCCAAAATTTCATCGCGCTTCATATTAAGTAACTCCGGTTCAGGTCTTCGGGTTCTACGAGGTAGAGGTTTTCGCGTGTTCTCGTTACGCCAACATAAAACACGCGGTGCAGATCATCGGCATCTATCGATGCCGCCGCCTCCGCCGCAGGAGAAAGGTCCGTGAGCAGTACGACGTTGTCCGCCTCACCGCCTTTAGATCCGTGGATCGTGGACACCGTAACGCGAGGATCGGCATTGAATTTCTCACCACGGCGCAGCATGGCGACAATGTAAGCCCGCTCGTTATCCGGGATCAGGTCCATAGCTTCGTGCCAGATGGATTCCGGGTCGGCTAATAGGCCGTGCTTATTGATCAAGTCTTGCATCGTCAGTTGGTCGCTGTCCTCGACACCCGGTAACTTCTTGAAGCCGCGTTCTATGCGCGTCTTTGTGCTCATGTGGGAGTATACACACCTAGCTTCCTCACCGCTAATGTCGGTTCCTTTTCTAAGACGTTCCCACGCATTGACCGCGGTGCTGATCTTGTCGGAAATGGACCGCCGTCCGCGGTCGTTGAACAGGACGCCCATGCCCCGCAGTTCCTGTGACAGGGGCGAGAGCATGTACCCCGCCTGACCCATGATGAGCCAAGAGCCGTGGCTCATGTCCAGTTCTGAGAGGCCCGAGATCTGCGCTACGCTGCCTCTTTCCTTTCGCGGATTGTACTCCTTGCGATACCGTTTGTTGATGCGGTTGGCGATACGCTCCGCAATCCGGTGCACGGAACTCGGAACGCGATAGGACTGCGCCAGAATTTCCGCGCCACCGGGCAGGTTGATGAACTGCTCAACGTCGGCCCCGGCCCAGCGATAGATGGCTTGATCGTCATCTCCCGCGCAATACATGCGCTCCGACTTTTTGTCGAGAATGTGTGCGATGTCCCACTGTAGCGGGGATAAGTCCTGCGCTTCATCTAGGAAGGTAAGCTTGAAGTGTGGGCAGCACTGGTCGGCGTTGGCGATGAACTGACTTAACATATCGGTGAAGTCGTACAGCCCGAACTTTTCCTTGTAGGCCGTGACGCTCTCGTCAACGTATTTGACGAGGTTCCAATCAGCGTAGAGGTTGCTGTTGTTATACTCGTCGCGGAGCTTGGTCTTTTTCAGGCGGGCCAGATTTATCAAGGACAGGATCGGATCGTTTATTTTACCGGAGAAGATATCGCCGTCGTTGTCCTTACCGTCCACGTTCTGGAAGCGGTGCCCTATGACGCCGCCAAGTTCCCTGTAGTTGGAGGGCTGCATGACCTCTTCTGGTCGGATGCCCACCTTCGACAAAGCTAGACTATGTAGCGTGCGGAAATGCCTCAGATCCTCGTCGGGATCGAGCTTAAACCGCTTGGCTGCTCGTTCTTTTGCCTCGTTCGCCGCCTTCCGCGTGAAGGCAAGGAAGGCAATGTCCACGGGGTTGATGCCGCTCTCAAGGGCATCGTCCACCATGTTAAGAAGCGTTGTCGTCTTTCCCGTTCCCGGCGGCCCGAATATCCGAAACATTTTTGGCTCTCTGTTTTGCTACGATCTGTCTTACCCGCTCACGAGTAAGGCCGTATTTTTTCCCTATAGCGGACAAGGTCATAAGCTCTTCCTTCCACAAACGTAGAATCTCTTCATCGCGTTCCATTAGAACGGCACCTCTTCGCTCTGGAAGTGGGGAGCTTCAATGTCTACGTCGGAAACGTCGAACGAGGGGATGGCCCATACTCGGACGGACCGCCCTTTGATCTTCATCACTATGCTTTCTCCATGTATGTCTCGTAATCGCTGGGCGATCTTGTGCGTCTTCAGTTCAAAGAACTTGTTCTTCTTGAGGTGCCCCTCAAAGTCACGCAGACGGAAGTAGGTCGTGCCGCGTTCTTCGTCGGTCCACGGTCGGCGCAGCAGGATCTCTTCCTTGTCCTGCGCCTGCTGTAGATGACGGCAGAACTCTTCAAGGTAGTCGTAGAATTGACCGTTGATGCTGGCGTCCTGCGCGACTTCCATGATGGCGCTCTCGTTGTCCCGCATCTCCGACATCAGCGTACTGATCCGCGACTCCCAGTTCTGCTTGCTCATCGTCATGGGCATCTGGTTTAGCTGCTCCATGCAAGCTTTCTGAAAAGCAGGCTGGTTCAACAGCGCTTCGGTGTCGAGTTCCAGTGGCTCCCCGCTCACATCCAAGAACCACACAGGCGGTGTCGAATTGTATTTGCGGAGGTTGGCTACCGCAGCACCCTGCATAGCAGCGCCCACCCCAAACTTGCGCGTCCTGCATAAAGCTTTGTCGCAGTGTGCGTTGATCGGTGCGTCGTTGCATTTGTAGACGTAGTCCTTTCGACCAAGCTGCTTGGCGATGACGTTGACCTCGTTCAACGGCAGCGGTGGTTCCAGATACGTCAGGTTGTATGTGAGGATCTCGGTCTCCCACGTGTCGGGATACGCCTTCCTCAGATACACGCCAATGTTAAACAGGCCGTTGTTTCGACCGCCCTCGCTGATCTTGTTCTTGAACAGGATTTGCAAGCACGGCGGTGCGCCTGCCCAGCTCGATTTTGGATCGTCCTTAATCTGTAACGCCGTAACCTGTTCAGCCGTCTGGACGTGTTCCCCGTACAACGCAAAAAACTCTTCCAGCGTAGCCGCGGTGCCGTCTTCGTTAATGCCGTAGCGCATGCCGTCTTCTGAGTTAAAGTACGGCAGGTTAAGGAAGTTGCCTACGTCACCACGATCCAGATGGAGCTTGACCTGCTTCGGGAAGATTTCACTGCCGCCATATCCGAGGGCCGCGGACACTTGTTGAAGCGTCGTCTGCATGTCCTTCGCATCGATTGGCGTGACGGTGAACAAAAAGCAGTGTGCTCCGCCGGACTTACTGCGACAGACAATAAGGGGCAGCTTCATGCGCCGGATTTTCTCGACAAGAAGCTTGTGGTCGAGCGGGTACTGATCGATGTCGATACAGCCCCAGCGACACTGGTTGTTCTCGTCAATAGGAATTATTCCGAGCGAGCGCTTGCCCGCTAGGTGCTCCTCCCAATGCGCCAAGGTCCGTGGTTCGCGAACAATGAACGCATCCCCGGTGTTCTTGCCGTTGGCAGCTTGCTTCTTTATTTCAAATGTGCCGTGCGCCAACTGTAGTCCATCGAATATGGACTGAAACTTTTCTGAAGACATTATAACCCCTTGAGAGTGGGGGCGGGGACTAGCCCCGCCCACCTAACTAGAACGGAACGTCGTCGGACTGCGAAGAGACGCTACTTTCGTTCTCGTGCTTCACGACGACATCGCCGGAAAGCACGCTCTCAGAGAAGGTTTTTGCGCGGGCATAGACCGACGCCTCTTCAACCGGTCCAACTCGGCTGATGTCCCAGCCGTGCCAAGATCCCTTGTTGTTCTCTTCAGACACGCTTTTCAAGTGATACACGTGACTGAAACGAGGCGGGGTAAAAGGACCGTTCTTGCCCTGCATGGTCAGCGAAGAAATCATCGAGTTCCACTTGCGGCTTTTCTTGAGCTGCGTGGACTTCATCGCAATGAGCGCGGTTTCGACAGAGCCGTCTTCACCGACGATCATAACGAAATGCTGATGCGTCTCCTCAATGTACTCACCATTACCGCCGACAACGTATTCCTTGTTGTCTTCCGACGAACGCTCGGTCTTGGGGAGGTCCGGAGCTCCCGGTGCGTAGATCGCCTGCGGCGCTCCGCTGCCAGAACCCCGCGGTGCCCACTGAATAAACCGACGCATGTAGGCGCAAGGGATGACGTTCAGCCCCCCTTTGCCCTTGTACACTGTGTTGTTGACGGTGTTGAAGATGTCACCCTTCCGGGCCTCTTCCATCTCATCGAGAATGGGATCAAGACCGGACAGGATTTTAAGAAACGGAAGCGCGAGATCTTCAACGCCCATGTTCTCCATACCTGCGCCAGCGTCGGCCTCGAACATGCCGGGGTCAAACGCTGCTACTTCGGTCTTCTTCTTTTCTGCTACTGCGTTGCCAGCCATATTATTAGCTCCTCTTAATTGTTGCACGTTGTCCGACCCAAGCGCCGAACATATCCATCGGGAATGAATCCCCGTTTTCGACACGCTCGCGAACAAAGGCCCGGAGTGTCTGCGGGTGTATGCCCGTCTTCTGGTCCGGAACGTAACCCTCTGCTTCGCAGAAGGCCCGGAAGGCCGACGCTTTATCGTCCTCGCCGCGCCCGAACTCAACACCGACCGTGTTCTTGATGATGTCGTCATACCCCCTCTCCCTCAACCATTCGTAAGCTCGTTCACGTTCAGCCACGGGAATAGAAGCCCCGTAAGTCTGTTTAATCTCGACGGTCGATCCGTCATCGAGCGCTAGTTTTGAGAGGCCCATCTCTGCAAATACGGTGGGCAGGTCTTCATCCGTGAGCTTCAGAAGTTCGTGCTTCTCCTGCTTGAGTTCTTGTTCAAGCTGAGATACCCTTTCTTCCTTGTCTCGGATACGACGGGCGATGGAAGCTACGTTTCCAAGTTCGCCCTGATCGATTTTTTCGACGGAGGAGGCAACGGTACTTTCGAAGTCCTCTTCCATCTGTGACAGTAGGTCACTCATTTACTTCTCCTTCGTGGTTAAAGGATCCTTTCGGTCCTTGACATTCCCTGATATAATTGGATATGTAGGGATGGTCAACCACTTTTTTCGAAAGAGCCATGACATATCAATTTGAGACAAAGCCGTTTGCCCATCAACTCAGGGCGTTCGAAGATTCGTGGGCCGCGGACTATTACGCGTTGTTCATGGAAATGGGCACAGGAAAAACGAAGGTAGCTATTGACACCATCGCCGCGCTGTATGAGTCCGGCGACGTAAACGCCGCCTTAATTGTGGCTCCGAAGGGCGTTTACGACAACTGGGTAAAGGGGGAGATCCCGGTGCATATGCCGGGTCGGATAGACCGGCTCGTTGTCCGTTGGATACCCGCGAAAACAAAAAAGTTCGAAGAAGAGCTTGAGGGGCTATCGGATCTTGAGCCTAACCATCTTCGCATGTTCGTGATGAACGTGGAAGCGCTTTCGACGCCTCGTGGGGCCCGCGCTGCGTATGACTTTCTGAAGCGTTATCCCAACAACATCATGGTTGTGGACGAATCAACGACGATAAAAAATCGCACCGCGCAGCGCACGAAGAATATCGTGACCCTCGGCACTTATGCCAAGTATCGTCGCATCCTGACCGGGTCGCCTGTTACGAAGAGCCCGCTCGATCTCTACAGTCAATGCATGTTCTTGTCCGACCGTGCGCTGGGGTTCAAAAGCTACTTTTCTTTCCAGAACCGCTATGCCGTTGTTCAACGTCGCACGATGGGCCCCAAGGCTTTCCAAGAAGTTGTGGGCTATCGCCGTCTAGATGAATTGTCGGAGAAGCTGGACAGGTTC
>CENS01077937.1_pt1 | contig 11100 bp, 13 predicted proteins | sample 530201 | NCBI WGS metagenome assembly CENS01 (sample SAMEA2619747, study PRJEB7988) | marine metagenome | biome: marine biome (ENVO:00000447); feature: surface water layer (ENVO:00002042); material: "saline water (ENVO:00002010), including plankton (ENVO:xxxxxxxx)" | depth 5 m | reverse complement strand
GGCGGCGGAGGCGGAGGCGGTTCTGCGTCTGCGATGCCTCCTGCTGATTATTTTGCACTTTACGGTTCTCAGGCTGCAGCAGCTAATGTTCCGCTGACAATGGCGGCGCTTCGATTTGCACAAACGACTGGTGCAACTACTGGTGCTCTTGGTCAGTATGTCGAAGGTTTAAGCAGCGGCCAAAAAACTATTCTTAAAGACGCAGCTCAAGACTCGTCAGGTGCTCGTACTGGGCAAATGGCTGAAGTTATGGGTATGTTGAACAAGGGTCAAAACCTTGCCGAAGAAACTGGTCGTGCAAAACTGGGTCTTGAATTATTAAATCCAACTTTTGCTGCAAAGGCTGGTTCCGAGGCTCTTAACGCTGATAATCGTTTAGCTGAAGCTCTTGGTTCCACGAACTTAGGCATTAAAGCGGCTCAAGAAGGAGCGAAGCTTAACATTGCTCAAAAGTATGGTGATACTCTAAGTAGTCTTTTACAAACCAGGGCTGGTACAGAAGGTTTATTAGCTCAAGGAGCACAGCGTATTGCTGGGGCTTTAGCTCTAAACGACGCATCGGTCGTTGGTGATCTTACTCGTAACCAGTCGAAGGTAAAAGGAGATCTTGCTCGTATTAGAGCAAATACAGCGGCTACTAAAGATCTTCGCCGTAATGCGATGGGAATTGCGATGTCTGGTCAAAACTTCTTTGCATGATTGATACGGAAATTCAAGCCACGGTAGGAAGCTGGTTACAGTCTCTCGATAAGACTCAGAAAGACTCATTTTTGCATTATGCCAAAAATGCTACGAGCGATATTGAGTCCTATTTGTATGCTAGGTTTATGCGTCCTGCGTACACAGGGTCTATCGCGGATATAACCTCGTGGATTCAAGAAAAATATCCAAAGCAAGACTTACGAAAAGTTTTGCTTATAGAGATTGATTCTTTAAAAAGTGATATTGATAATGTTCGGCAAATGACCCTCAACGGAATGTTAGACCATGCAACAGCAGCGACGAAAATCTCGGTTCTTCAAAAAGAACTTAGGTCGCACATCCAAGCAGTTCGACAGCTCACAGACGGTCTTGATCGCCGTGGCCTTTTACTTGCTGGTGCGGATCGTTGTTTACGTGAGTTGTTAAACAGTTTTGAAGACTCACCAACAATGGCAGATCTACTAGAAGAAGCATCGTTGGTGGTCTGGTCTACTATCGAGCGAGAAGAGAAGTCTTAGATTTTTTCTAATTTCGCCAGTACGTTAGTTAGCGGGCATTTAAAGATACCCATAAACGAGTCATTGACTCCCAAAGATAGTTCTATTGAGTCACTTTGTTCGTCATAAATACCTCCAAAAGGAAGCACACAAGCTGGTTGTTTTGAGATTGGACGACCTGTTACATCAGTCCACCAGATCAAACGATCGCTTGTGGACCCACTGAACAAAGCTTCAGTGCATTGCCTTGTGATTTTGGTTAATTTTTCATCCAGAGTATACGCACCTAAGTGGTACAACAGGTATGTAATTTGGTGATTGCTGTCAAAAGCCATGTATTTCCAGTGAAAAAATACAAGCCATTCGTTGCCAATTTTGATGGGTGCTGTAGAATTAAAAGTTGGATAGTCTCCGGTAACCTTTTTCAAGCTACTGGAATCGATTGTTTTATCCTGTTGACCGGGTGTTTTAATGATTAGAGGAATAGTTGAGTAAAGAAGCCTTAGTTGATCGTCTTCGCTGAAGAAGCACCAGTTTTTTTCAGGTTTTTCTGGTTTGCGATTATCGCCTACCGGCGGATAAACAGCGTTCACACCGTTACCAAATTCATCCACACAAGCAACACACACCTTTGGCTGATTGACCATCGTGTGTTTCGATGAATCGTATATACTTGCGTATGAGCTAGTGATAAACTGAGCGTATAAATTATCGTCAGGTGTTACAAAAAGACGAGGATCTTCGTAACTTAAGCGATGAGGTTTTTCTCGGAGCTTTTTAGCACCGATGATTGTGTCGTCACCTATTAGCTCACCGATATAAACTTCTGTAGGAGTGTTGTTGTAGTAAAAATATTTGCTGTCGTGTCTAAATGTAAAAGGTTCTGGCTGGTTTCTCCACGCGATAAGACGATGTCCTTTGTGTGCTGTTAAACAAGGACTAAAATTAGCGACTGTTTGATCTGGCAGTCCATATTTAATACGAGTAAATGTCCCTCCTATATCAGAGGCTTGTTGGTAAATAGTCGGGTATCCGGTTGATGGTCGAATGTTAACGGGTTGCTCTAAATAACTTAAAGCAGTGTCGTAACGAATTTGCTGAGTCACTTAAGAACCTCCATGGCTTTGGTAAACCCTTCAGCGATAGCTTCCCATCGATACTGAGGGTTCTGAGTTACATCGAAACATTTGTCTGCTACTGACTGCCTATAAGTGTCGTCTTCGTAGAGCTCTGTTAATAACTGAGCTGCATGTTTGTAATCGATAATACCTCGTTCTACATTTAGGTCTTTGTCGTTCACCCAGGCTCCTATGTTGATTAAAGGCGCACTGCCTTCCCAGATATCTTTACAAGACGTGTGGTTAGGTACTACCTGAGCTTTGCGACACATAGCGTGTTCGAAGGGCACCAGACCCCAGCCTTCTCCATTAGCTGTGTTGATACCGACGTCAGCAGCGTTGTAGATCAAATTCAACTGCTCGTCGGGTGGAGCAGCTTGGTAATTCATATTTGGGGTAAGCGCAACTTTCTGCGTCGGGTCAACGCCTCTTCGACGTAATTCAGTTTCTAAGAGTTCTTTTACATGCCAACCGAGATCTTTCTCAGCCATGTTCAGATAAAGAAGCGCATTATCCTTATCGACACAGAACTCAGCAAAAGCCTTGATTGTTTGATCAATGCATTTACGTGGCTGGTTACGATTTCCGTTAAAAACAATAAATTTATCTTGGGGTAGACCGAGTCGTTTGCGGGCTTCTTTTTGATCAATCTCGAAAAATTTATCCCGATCGAGACCGTGAGGGACGACACCCATTTTTTTAGGCTGTACCCCGTGAGCCATCAAACGCTGAGCTTGCTGGACAGTAAAGGTAATTGCAAAATCCCAGTCCTTGATGTACCGCAGCATAGGAAGCGGGTACCACTCTGAGTCAGTAGGGAAGTATGCAATAAACTTGAAATCAAATTGTGCTTTGAGGAAGTGAACTCGCTCCCAAATCTGGTTACAGATCCAAATATCGTTAAGACATATAAAAAAGTCAGGTTTTTCTTTTTCTAAGATTTGTTGTATTCGACCCACACCGAATCGATCGTTAGGGTTGTGAGCAGCTCCAGGATAGATTTTAAATGGGTAGTCATGAGGATCACCTTGATAATTAATACCGTATAGCACTACCTCATGTTCTTTTTTTAAGTGATCTAGAACGCTATGCGTTACACGAGCAAAACCAGTGTTAGAGACGGCATCACCATACCAGAGTATCTTTGCCATACGGAGTTAGAATTTCACTAACAGTATACGAGCAGTCTAAGGAAATGCCTAGCAGAGAAACATACGCTTATCGACGTGCTTTGAAGGCGAGAGCTCAAAAAGCTATGGATAGTAATGACTCTGCGATAGACAGTGTATTCAATCGTGCTCAGAATGACTTTATGACATTTTGTACGTTACTTGATAAACCTCCAGCGAGGCATATGTTGGAATGGCACCAAGAGCTGATCACAGGAGAAAGCAATAAATACTTACTTGATATAGCTGGACCAAACCTTGATATTTTAAGTCCTAGGGGTTCAGCAAAGTCTACTGTGCTTAACTTATTTACTGCTTGGGTTATTGGTAAGCACACGACGGCTCAGAGACCGCTTCAGATTATTTACTGTTCTTACAACATCGCCACAGCTATTCCTAAGAGTCGAATTATTAAACAAATTATTGATTCATCAACCTTTAAAAAAATATTTCCAAAGGTAAAACTTAGAGCGGGTATGCAGAGCGATATAGGTTGGTCTATCGATTTTGATTACGCAGGTATACCACGTGTGGGTGACGAAGAATTTACTCTTCGAGCTGCTGGCCTGCGCGGTTCTATTACTTCGAAACGAGCTCATTTGGTCATTGTTGATGACCCTATTAAATCAAGCTCAGATATTAAGAACCCTGCTGTTAGAGATGAGATGAATAATAACTGGTCGTCAGTTATTGCACCGATTGTGTTCGAGGGCGGCAGATCTATTTGTCTAGGTACTCGATTCCATCCTCTTGATATTCACAAAACTATGTTTATTCCTAAAAAAGGATGGAAACAAGTAGCGCAGGAAGCTCTTTCCTATGACAAAGAAGGTGAGCCTGTTAGTTACTGGCCTGAGCAGTGGTCTGTTAACTATTTACTAGGTCAAAAAGAATTAGACCCCGTGGCGTTTGCTTATCAATATCAACAACAACCAGTTATGACATCTGATCTTGTGTTGTCGCCAGACTTATTGATTAAAGCAGAGGTCGAGACAGAGTTTGATTGTTTAGCTGTTGGTATTGATTTATCAGCTAGTAAAAATGAAACTTCTGATTACACTGCTTTCGTACTCGGAGGCAGATTAAAAGATAAATATTACATTATTGATTCTCATCAAGTTAGATCTATTGGAAATTTAGAAAAAATTGATTTGCTTTGCGACATGCTTGTTGAATGGGGGATACTTGAGCTACAAGACGATAAATATTTTCCCACCTACTCAACAGTTACTCTTGTTGTTGAAGCAGTTGCGTACCAAGCTTCCCTTGCTGCTGATTTAAAACGAGTCCTCCTTACAGAACGTGGTCTTGGTAACTTACACATTCATGAAGTTAAAGGATTCAGGGGCGATAAGATCGCAAGATTCAGAGGGACATTAGGGCTTCTTGAAAATAAAAAAGTTACTTTTAATAGATTTAGAAAATTTGATGCTTTAATGGATCAGATATTAAACGTTGGCGCTACGTCACATGATGATTTATTAGATGCGTACACTCACTTGGTGACTTACTTGCAAAAACGCGGCAACTACAATATTGAGTACTGATGGAATCAATTTACATTGCTGTAACAGCTCACGATCCTCTGTCTCGGGTTGAAAGCACACTTGCTGTTTTAAGGGGGTACGAAACATTACCTCTAGATGTCTACGTCGAGTTTTTTATAGACCACGGTCACAAATGTGATCTAGATGAGTTTTCTTTGATTGTTAAAGGTCACAGTCATCTAAAACAGGTAAATTTTAATGTTGCTTCTTCTGAGTATACAGGTTTTTCATTATGTTGGGCTCATAAAAAACACCTAACTAATAGAGTACTAAGTAGAGCTCATGATTATTATATGTATTCAGAAAATGATATGTTATTTGGCTCAGATCAATTTAAATACTGGCATTTTTACAAAGATAAATTGAAAAAGTTAAACCTTGAGCCTGGTTTTTGTAGGTACGAAGAATATAGAGGACTAGAAATACCTTTTGACAACTATAAAAAATGGAATTTGAACGGTTTAACCCCGAATGTCTGGAGAGATCTACCTTATGAATGCGGTGTGATTCTCACACCTAAGGATCCTAATTTTATTGGCTTTACTTCTCTTGGTAATCCTTACGCTGGGTTGATGATTTTAGATCAAGAAGACGCTGAAAAATATATATCTAGTCAAAGTTGTCATCCCACTTTGAGTCACGCAAAAACAGGTAAACGTAACTGGCCTATAGCAGATAGAAGTTCTATGGGTTTAGCTTTTGAGGATCTAAAAAGCGACCAAGAACACCGGCGAGTTGTCCCTATCGCCTCGTGTGGAGACAGTGTAGAAATTCATTCTTGCTGTCTGGTAAAACATCTAGATGTGAAGTATTCTCCTTCTATCTACGAAGAGTCGGATACTATTTGTACCGGAACTATGTTTAAAACCGATGGAAGCTGTTAATCATCCTATTCATTATTCACAAGGTGATATTGAGTGCATAGATGCCATGGTATCTTCTGCTGGAGTAGAGGCTGTGAAGTCTTTTTGTCAGTTATCTTGTTTTAAATATTTATGGCGATTCAAGCACAAGAACGGTGTTGAAGACTTAGAAAAGGCACAGTGGTATTTGAATAAGCTTATTGATCTGAGTAAGCTAGACTGACAAAAAGACTTAGAAAATGGACATTCGTGCTTTTGGTTCTGTGTATGGGCAGCAGTCAGAACTGCCTTACGCCAGTGGATTTCACTGGGTACCCACAGACGGGCAAAAGACATTTCCCACTTGTCGCGCTCTTTTTATCGAAAACAAGAGCAGTAGTAGTAAAGATGATGTATATGTTCGTCTGAACGACATGGCTGAAAATCAGTTTCTTCACGTTGAAAATATTGCTGGTGATGTTTTTCTGCCTTTTGGCGCGGTTACATTGAGTGGAGGATCTATTAACGCCGCTCTGGTTTTATACTGATGAACGATTTTCAAGAGTTCGGCAACATTCTCGCTAAGAGGTACTCTCAGGCAGTCGGCGCTGCGAATAAACAGAGAGTGCAAGAACGACCTTCTACAGAAGAGTTCGACTCTTACGAACAAAGCGGTTTGGATCAAGAGGTAGGAGGTCCCACGCCTCCGGAAATGCCTTCGGCTAATGATGGTGCCGCACAGTTTGAAACTGAATCTATCCCCCCAGAAGACCAAGACACTGAAGATATGAAAAAGTTACTCCTTGAACGGAGTAAAAAACGTTTTGCTATAGGTGAAGGACAGCAAAATTGAGGTAGCATACTGCTACTAAGCTTTAGAGCAGTGCTGATCGACTGTTTTCCTTATTTCAACGAAAAAGAGATTCTTGAGCTTCGCGTAGAAACTCTTAAAGATCACGTAGACGGTTTTTTGATAACAGATGCAAACCGCACCCACAGGGGTGATCCTAAAGAGTTCTCTTGCGTTGAGACAATTAAGGAGTTGGGGCTGCCTGAAGAAAAGATTCAAGTTCTGCACGTAGAACTGCCTTCGTACGAAGAAGCCCCGGACCCATGGGTTAGAGAACGTGGTCAGCGTGACGCACTTAGTGTTGGACTTTTTATGCTGCCTGAAGATGCTTTTTTTATTTGTAGTGATTGTGATGAGATTACAAACCCTGAAAAATTAGATGAAATAAAAGAGGCAGTCCTTGAGCACTCAGATAAAACTGTTCGTCTTTCAATGTCTATGCATTATGGAAGAGCTGATCGTCAGTTAGTTTCTCCAAAAGGTGAAAAGTTTGATTGGCGTTGTGGCACAGCATCTACAGTTGGTCAGCTTAAAGAGTTTGGTACACTTTCTTCTCTTCGAGCCACTACTAATAATTGGTATGTAGGTGATCGAAATGCGGGCTGGCACCTGAGCTGGATGGGAGATTCTGATCGTCGTAAAACAAAACTTCGTAATATTGCTGAGTATTACATCTGGGATAAACCAGAAGTTCAAAAACTATGTGATGATTTTGTACCAGAAGAAGGTAATACAGACATGTTAGGTCGTGAGGATCATTTAATTACTTCATACCCAGTTTCGAAACTTCCAGAAGCTGCCCTTAGAATAGAGCGAGTACGGAACTACCTCCTGCCTGCTGGTTCGGAGGTTTAATAAGTAATGACAGCTTCTATTGACGTCCGTAATCAGTTTGAAGAGATTCTAGAGGCGGCTCGTACTCAAGATCGATCGAATCAAGCTGCGACGATGGTGGTTTTAAGCCACCTTCAGCAAATGACCCTCTTAATGATTAAGAAGGGTTTATCGTTTTATTGTGATCAAGATACTTTCAAGAGTAGAACTAAATTTATTTCTGACGTTATTGAGCTGAATAGACTTGATATTCGTTTTCCTGCAATTATTCGAAACTTTTTAATTGATGGTTGCGGTCTATTTTATTTTCGACCTGACCCGAAACTAAAATATCAGATTTACTTTTTTAATAAAAAACAATACAGAGTATACCATGATGCAAATGGTCAGATTGAAGAGGTCGTTATTCTTTACGATTACAAAGTAAAGAACAATAATCTTGGTCTGCCGAGTGATGTATATGGTCAAAACAAGAGATATGTGCGTTTAAGCATCACAGCTGACGAGATTGCTGAAAATGAATCAGATACTGAGCTTAGTTTTGAGCTTGAGCCTGGCGGAATTCTTACTGCAGACCGTAAAAGACCTAATCAACTTGGATTTGTTCCTGCTGTTGAGGTTTTAAACAAGCCAAACGCCAGCGGCACGGAAGGAGAAGGTGATTTTGATCCCTTTATGGAGCAAATTGTGCTCCATGATCAGATGATTAAGAATATTTCTAAAAATATTGAGTTTTTTGGTAATCCAACGCTCATTTCAAGCCGTCCTAGGTCGGATTTAGTCGAAGCTTCTGACTCTGGAAACACTTTCCGCCCCACAATCAGCTCTCAGTCGGGTTTTGCTGGTCAAAACACGCCTTCTACACGTGTAGCCGAGCCCTTTGGCTCTGCCATGGGTGGTGGTTTGCGTGTTCCACGCATTATTGCCAATGTTGAGCCTTCGGATCGAGTCGGTTACATGACTCCGGACCCGATTAGCGGTGATATGAACCGTTATGCGTTGCTTTTACGCGAAGAAATACGCACAGCGTTAGGCGGCGTCGATGAAATCTCAATTTCAGCCGGTGCGACGGCTACTGAAATTAAAGGTTTGATGGGACGTGCCCAAGCAACCGCTACACGTAAGAATAAAAGTTTTCTTACTTACGGTTTCTGTTCTCTTCTAGAGATGATGATTTATCATCAAGAAACTATCTTCCGTGAGTCCTTTATTGCGGCTGCGAACTTAAAAGAACCAAAACCACCTGAAGAAATTACGGAAGAATCGTACGAAAGATTTAAAAAAGCCTCTAATCGTTTCGAAAGCAAGTTACAACAAGAAATTAAAAAAGCTTTAAGTGAAAACAAAGTACCGCGTGGAGTTATTGGACTTCCTGAAGACGGTGACCGCAACGTAAGTTACAGGTATCAAGGAGATGTTTACGAAGATACTGCATATGACGTCCTGCAAAAGTCTATGGTCGTCAGAAACATGCAAGAACTTGGTGTTGAGAGCGTAGAAGCTCTTAAATATCTCTTCCCTGATAAAAATGAATCTGAACGAGCTGAAATGTTGAAAGGATTTCCTTTCAGAATGGTTGGACAAGTACAGTCGTCAATGCAGCAGTTCCTGGTATTATTAAACCAGATGTTGCAGTCTCCGCACCCTCTTGCGCCTGATCAACCTTTAGCGGCTGATCCACGACTGAATATCACTCCGCTCCTTTACAGGACCTTCGACCACCTTGCGGAAGAACTAACTTACTCGGGTAGTTATGAGCCAGCAGATCCAAGCTTCGACCCCGAGCCCGGTCTCCCCGGCGGCAGCCCCGGCGGTAATCAGCGACCAGGGCTCAACAACCGCCTCCCCTCAGTGGGTGGTCCAAGGAGCTACCCCGGCGGTAGCTTCGGTTCCTACAGCCCAACCGCCGTCCCAGGCGGCACCGGCTTCGGAACCTTCTATCAGCAACCAGTACAACCCGTCAACGTACAGCTCCAACCCCAGCAACCCTTGGGAAGCAGCGATGGGTTCCCTGGAGCGGGTGCTGACCCAATTACCATCCCCCAGCCAGGCAGCACCGTATCAGACCCAAGCTCCACAGCAGGCTACAACACAGATCAGTCAGCCTTCTCAGGTCCAGCCCTGGGCTTACCAGGAGCCGGTTCAGCAGACATCGCCTACCAGCGTCTCACGGACCCAAACTTCTTATCAGGGTTCTACGGACCAGAGCCTAAGCGAGGCAAGCGCCGAGGTCGTTCGTAACTTTGGTATCGAAGCCCCTGGCATTCTGAATGCTTATGCATGTGCTCTTGAGGACATGCTTGTTGAGCAAGCTCAGAAAACTGATCGGGTCGTTGAAGTAGCTCGTGGCATGGAACAGATCCTTACGGATCCTGATGACCTTGCTGATTATACCGATCGGTATTTCACTGAAGTTGTCCCTGTTGACCTCGACGAGGATCTCTACAACTCTGATCCTAATGTTGCTTATCAGCAGCAGTACGATATGCCTGCACCGCCCGTCGGCGTTGCTGGACAAGGTGGCGTTCCTGCGGGTCAATCCTGGGAACAATTCGGTGAAGTCATGAGTCGTTCACCTGAAAATGCTTGGCGTGTGCTGAGCCAGATGCAACCTGAAGCTTTACGCAGCAAGCTTCTGTTTATGGAACCTTCCTGAATAAATTATTCAGTAAAGTAAACTAACCTCGTCAGTTAAACGACTGACGGGGTATTTTTTTCTAAAATTGTGGAAAGAGGTTGATTATGACTCGTCGCAAGGAGCCACGTCGTAAAGATGGTCGTCGTCACGACTGCAGGCGTCGAGATTCGCGTGTCAGGCAATCATCCTGGGCCACTGTCCCTGAACCAACGGCTGAAGAAGTCATCACAACACCTGCCGACCCTTTTGATGGTGATGTCACTCTTTAATTTTTTCTTTCAACTTAGTCAAGATAATATTTTCAGCAGCAACCATCAGACGAATGCCTGAATATCCACCAATGAAAGATATGGCTACAGATTCTGATTTGTTTAAATTAAATCTTTCGGAAATCGCAGGGGATACAAAAACAGCAAGTGCCCAACCTACGCAAAGTGCTTTTACAAAATGAGAAACTATATTTATGCCTTTTCTAGGGTGGATTATTGATTCAGTCACAGATCCTGCTACTGATCCTCCAACGACGTCGCTGTCTATAACTAAAATACTGAGGACTTTTTCTAACATTTGCCCTCTGTATCTAATTCAATCATAAATCTATTTAGAGTGAAAGAAACAACCCTTAAACATGACTTATTCTGCTTTAACTAACTGGAAATACGACAAAAATATTTATCACGCTATACAGTCAGGTCCTCAACGAACATCAAATGATTTAAATCTTACAGACACTTACACACTGACATCCAGTGGGTATGTTTATGCATCTGGTGAGCAACAAACGTATGTAGCGCTGACACAACCAGGAGCAAATTTTGGTGTTATTACCGCTGGACCGCCTCAGTCTTACGCAGCAGATTTAGGTTTAGAAACTACTACTTTTCCAGAAGTTAGAACTTTTGA
>CENS01040157.1_pt1 | contig 11126 bp, 20 predicted proteins | sample 530201 | NCBI WGS metagenome assembly CENS01 (sample SAMEA2619747, study PRJEB7988) | marine metagenome | biome: marine biome (ENVO:00000447); feature: surface water layer (ENVO:00002042); material: "saline water (ENVO:00002010), including plankton (ENVO:xxxxxxxx)" | depth 5 m | reverse complement strand
TGTTTGGATTGAACTAGAAACCCTGCCCCGGTTGGGGTGGGGTTTCTTTTTATATTTACCTATGGCACGTGTATACATTAACAGTCTGAACAAGTTTCTAGACGAAATCCCGCCGGAGAAACTGCCGGAAAAGTTTAAACACCTTCTGAATGGTACAACTACAGAAAAACACGCTAAACACGTTCTACCTAACACTGGTAGAGAAGATGCAGACGGCGAGCAATTCGGTGTTGATTCAGTTGGAGAGCCAAGCAACAAAGAAGACGGTAGAGTTCCTGCCGCGAAGCCGAAGCCACGACGCAAGAAAAGACAGCCTAACCGTAAGGGAGGGGACAGTAAATAACCCCGTCGCTGGCGACATTCTTTTAAATACCCCACAGTTCCCGGAGGGGTGGTATTCGTATACCGTATGGGAGCAAACCAGCGGAACAAACTTAGACCCTACCGACGATAGCGTAATTGGCGTTATTGAAGTGGGGTTAGCCTATTTGCGAGACAGTAGCGTAGCTTTTGGAGAGTCTACGTACACAAGCTATAACAACACCGATACCGGGTATACCTTCTACGAATGAAACTAGACCTGAGCGTACTAAACACAGGTATTTACGAATACCCGGAGTTTGCCGAAAAACGCGGTAAAAACTATATCCAAGCGGGAGCAGATAACCAGTACTTCGAGTACCTTTTTGAACTGTTCAACACGTCCGCAATTCATAACGCTATTGTAAACGGCACTGCCGATATGATAGCGGGCCGCGGTACATACGCACAAGATTGGGAAAAGAACGACGGTACTAAAGAGGCGTGGCTACGTCTAAACGATTTGTTCGGGGGAGACTTGGTGTATAAAAGTGCGCTAGACCTGAAATTGTACGGGCAATACTATTGGTGTTTGACTTGGAACCAAGCGCGTACCCGTATTACTTCGGTTCAGCATATGCCCGCACACACAATGCGTAGCGGGATTGCAGACGAAAAAGGCCACGTTTCGGAGTATCTGTACAAATCCGACTGGAACGACAAACGCGAAAAAGAAAAGGTGTACGCAGGCTTCGACCTTAAAGACCGCACGGCCCCGCAAGTAGTCTACCAGGTAAAGAGATATTCCCCCAAGTACCACTATTACGGTATTCCCGATTATATCGGCGCAACCAACTACGTAGAGTTGGACCGCCAAATTTCCAGCTTCCACCTTAATAATGTGAAGAACGGAATGTTCCCCGGTTGGGCTATCAACTTTAGAAACGGCATCCCTACCGACGAAGAACGCGAGGCAATCGAACGTAAAGTAAAGGCGAAGTTCCAAGGCCCAGAGGCGGCGGGTAATATCATTATTACGTTCAACGAAGGCGCAGACACTACGCCCGAACTTACCGCGCTAGAGTCCAACGGGAATCACGATATGTTTCAGTACTTGTCCGAAGAACTGAACAACAAAATTCTTAGCGGTCACCGTGTAACGTCGCCCCTTTTGTTTGGCGTTCGAGGCGGTAACGGGTTTGGTTCAAATGCAGACGAACTAGCAACGGCCTACGACATCTTTAACCGTACCGTTATTGCACCCTTCCAGCAGATTATTACAAAGAGCGTGCAAACCGTACTAGCCGTTTCCGAGCAGCCGTTGAGTATTGAGGTACTGCCGCAAGCCCCCGCGTCTAGTCTTGACCCTGACACTACAAGCGGAGACAATAGCTATAACGGGGCGCAAATTCAAGCAGCGGTAGCGGTACTGCAAAACGTGGCCGAAGGTTTAATAACCCAAGAACAAGCAATTGTATTCCTTGTACAGATGCTACAATTTTCGCCGGAAGTTGCAGAAAGCCTTTTCGACATTACGAAAGACGCAACAGAAGAACTTGCAAAGCTGCATAAGTGTACTAGCGATTGCGAACACGTAGAGTTAAGCGCGGACGTTGCAGACTGGCTAATTTCCCAAGGCGAAGAAGTAGACGAAAACGAGTGGGAACTAATCGACGAACGCCCGGTAGACTACGACACCGAAGACCAACACAACGCCCTTTGGGCCTTTGCTAGTGTACCTAAATCTAACCCGGCTAAGGGTTCAGAGCAGGATGGCGAAATTATCAAAGTACGTTACCGCTACGAGGGTACAACGGCGGACGATTCCCGCGACTTTTGTAAAAAAATGTGGGCGGCGAAAAAGGTCTACCGAAAAGAAGATATAGACGCTGCAAGTAGCCGAGCCGTTAACCCTGGTCTAGGGCCAAATGGCGCAAATACATATGACATTTGGCTCTTCAAGGGCGGGGCTAATTGTTACCACTACTGGGGCCGTAGAACATACCTTAGAAAGAATAACGAGAACATAAGCGTAAACGAGGCGCGGCGTATTATTCAAGCCCTGCCCGTAGACGAACGCGCGGCAAACCGACTGCCACAAAACGACCCCCGCGTAGCGCAGCGGCCTATTGATATGCCCAACCAAGGATACTTAAACTAATGGCTACCCTACTTATTTCCCCTGCCCGTCTGATTAAAGACACAGCCTTTAACGGTTCGTTAGACCAAAACCTAGCAGCCCCGTATATTTTGGTAGCCCAAGACCGCGAGATTTGGCCGTGGCTAGGTACAGACCTTTACGACAAATTGAAGGCAGACGTAGAAGGCGACACCCTTACAGGTAATTACCTTACACTGGTAAAGGATTACATCCAACCCGCGTTAACCCATTTTGCCTTTAACGAGATTCTGCCCTTCTTGCGTGTACGCCTGGTAAATAACGCGGTACAAATTATGTCTAGCGAGCAAAGTACTAGCGCGACAGCATCAGATATTAAACCCCTGCAAGACCGGGCGCAAGCTATTGCCAGCTTTTACCGTGAACGTATGGTAGAGTACTTGTGCCATAATACAGGACTTTTCCCGGAGTATTCCAGCAACACCGGCGCAGACTTAACGCCGCGTAAAACGAACTACACCGGCGGTATGAACCTTAACAACGTGTATACCAAAAAACAAGAACAATTCTTACGCGATGCGGGCCTTTTGCGCTAGACGAAAAGAGAACGAGAAACGGTTAAAACTTTACCTAAGTGGCAAACAAGAAAGTAACAGCACTAACGGAACTAACGACCCCGGCGAGCGACGACGTACTGTACATAGTTGACACGTCCGACACTAGCGGCGGCGCGTCTGGTACGAGTAAAAAGGTACAGTTAACCAACTTACCCGCCGGGCAAAAATTGTTAGCCGATATGCGAACTAGCGAGGCGGTAAGCAAGGGCGACCCGCTTTATATCTCTGGTTACGATAGCGGGCAAGATCGCGTAGAGGTAGGCAAGGCCGACGCTAACGTAGACGCAGACCTACCGGCGGTAGGATTAGCCGCGGACGACTACGCTATAAATACCAACGGGCAAATGGTGGTAAGCGGTCTTTTGAGCGACGTAGACACTAGTAGCTATAGCGTTGGGGATATTCTCTATATAGCGTCCGGCGGAGGTTTGACCGCTACAAAGCCAACGGGTAGTCTGAAGATTCAGAACGTAGGTAAAGTAGCTAAGTCCAACGCTACAACCGGGCAAATTTTCGTAAGTGCTATCCAGCGAACGAACGACGTACCAAACCTTACTACGGGTAAGTTTTTTATTGGGTCTGCGAGTAACACGGTAGAAAGTGCGTACACAATGCCAACGGCGGACGGTACGGCCAACCAGGTACTAACTACCGACGGCGCAGGGGCAGTTAGTTTCCAAACTGCAAGCGGAGGCGGTGCGGATAAGTGGCGCATCTATGGCAGCAGCAACGTGGGCACAACTTCAGCCCGCGCCATCGGTATACGTGGCAACTACGTGGACGTCGGCACGGCTAACATCTACACCCAAGCTATGATGCCTGAGGACTGCGAGCTGGTGAGTTTAACGTGCAGAATTGCAGTCACCGACGATTGCCGTTTTACGGTGTACAAAAATAGCACGACGCTAGTTTACACGACAGGTACGTTAGCTTTCACAGCGAACACAGCGCAAACCTTTACCGTGACAGGCACATCTATCACTCAGGGCGACCTGATCAACATCAAAGTGCAAGGCGGCACCAGCAACCCGGGAGACGTTCACTTAGTAATGACATTCCAAGCAACCTAACTATGTACGTAGCACCTATCTCCGACGTAGACGAAACAGAGCGCGCGGCCTTCGGTATAACGCGTGAATTTCAAGACAAGATGAATGAGTTAATCGAAGCTATTAACGACCTAGACACACGATTGAAAGCGTTAGAAGGGTGAGGGAACTAAACCGGGTTATACTGCACTGCTCCGCTACGCGCGAAGGCCAAGACGTTAGCGCAGCCACTATAAAAGATTGGCACGTAAACGGGCGGGGTTGGTCGGATATAGGCTACCACTACGTTATCCGTTTAGACGGCACAATAGAAAAGGGGCGACCTATTCACAGACCCGGAGCGCACACCAAAGGCCACAACGCAGAAAGTCTAGGCGTTTGTTACATTGGTGGAGTAGAGCAAGACGGCAAGACCCCAAAGGACACCCTAACCCTAGCGCAAGAACAAGCCTTCAGAAATCTCTACAACGCCTTACAATTAGTGTTTGGACCTATGACCCTGCACGGACACAACGAATACGCGGCCAAGGCTTGCCCTAGCTTTAATGTAAAAGACAAATTCCCGGACCTGTGCAAGATTGGATAGAAGTACACCTTACAAACGCTGTTGGATATGTAACAGTGTTAGCGGTTCAAGGTATGAACGTCTCCGAGTGGCTGGAATATGCCGTAACTATTGTGGGTATTGGTGCGCTGGCGTGGTACAATGTAGAACGCGCCCTAAAGGAGCGCAAAGAGCGTAACCAAAATTAGCGAGTTCGAAACCATAGAGTTTCGCGACAACCTAAACACGCTACTAGCTACGTTTTGGGGTTATCTGGACGACATAGAGGCGGAAGGCTTTGAAGAATTAGACCCGCGCACCCGCGCGAAGTACATAAACTTTTTTGTGCGAAACTTCATAAGATGAAAGCCCTACTATTTTGCCTTTTGCCCTTATCGGTTTTTAGTCAAAACCTGGCAGACAGTCTAGGCGGTATCTGCTACCGGATAAACGAAAGCTACTATTTCGAGACTAGCACACTATTGGACGTTATAGGCCAATTCAACACCCCCGGCCCTTCTAGCTTTGACCTTAACGGCGACCAGTACGTAGATACCCAAGACCTTTTAATAGCGGTCGGGGCATACGGCACAACGGCCCCACCGTTAGACCTTACCCAATTTGTACCGTTTGACGACTTCGGCGAGGGCAACACGTGGTGTACTTACATAGGTACGGACCCTAATATTATTTTCGGGTGGCTGCACCGCACCCCGTTCGACGAAACAACCGACCCCAATTATTTAGGCTATGACGTTTACACCTACACCTTTGATTTAGTCACTACGGGCGGTACGTTCGTGCATTACTTCGTACAGTGAAACGCCTATTTTTTGACATTGAAACTAGCCCGTGTATAGGGTGGTTTTGGCGACCAGGTTACAGGGTACGGTTGAACTACGACAATATTCTAGAACAGGCGCAGATAATTTGTATTTCTTACAAGTGGGAAGGCGAGGACAAGGCGTACACCCTGACGTGGGAAGACAAAAGCGACCAGAAACCAGTAACCGAGTTCGTGCGTATAATGGCGCAGGCAGACGAGATAGTAGGCCACAACGGAGACCGGTTCGATATTCCTTGGGTAAGAACCAGAGCCTTATACCACGGTATAGACAACGTGCCACGCTGGAAGACCCTAGACACGCTTAAAAAGTCCCGTTCTAACTTACGACTACCTACCAACAAACTAAACGATATAGGCCGGTACTTTGGGTTAGGAGAGAAAATACACAACCCGCCCGGACTGTGGCAGAACGTTTGTTTTGGGGACGGGTCGCGCCTTCAAGAAATGGTAGATTACTGCGAGCAAGACGTATACCTACTAGAAAAGGTCTACAACAAGATTAAAGGCGCAACACCTTACGGTACGCACGTAGGGGTACTTAACGGCGGGCCTAAGTGGAGTTGCCCAAGCTGCGGGAGTTTGCAAGTTGTACGCAACGGTACGCACGTAACCAAGACGGGCCAACAGCAGCAGAAAATGCAGTGTAAAGACTGCAAGCGTTCCTACCGGGTTACTACGTTGCAGTATAGCAAGTACCTAGAATACCAGCTAAAGCAGAAATAGAAAAAGGGCCGCCGGGATGATGCAACCCCTTTAGCCCTTCTTAACCTTAACTGCCTGGGACAAGTATAGGAAAGTTTATGGCAAAGAAAAAGGGATACCCACTCCAATGAACCTCCCTTTTTCGCAATTAACTAGACCGTCCTATGGTCAAAGTACACACAAATATAGCACTATGTCAGAAAAGAAAAAATTTGGGAAGACCAAAGTAGGCCAGTTCTTAAAAAAGGCCGGTAGCGTGCTACCTGAAATAGCGGCGGTAGGTTTGGAGATCGCAACCGGAGATATAACCGGCGCAGCGGAAAAGGTGCAAGACATTCTAACGGCAAAGGCTAAACAAAGCAGCGAGGCACAAAGACTATTGCGCGAATGGGAACGGTTTAAACTGACCTATAAAAAAGAACTTATAGAATTAGAGAACGCCGACCGAGACAGCGCACGACAACGAGAAGTAGAGATAACCAAAGCCCTAAATAAAAGGGACTGGATGCACACCCTAACCGGGGTTATGGGTTTAATATTCCTTTCTACGGTAATTTGGGTGGGGTTGTTTGGTGCTATCGAAGACCGGGAAGTATTCTATCACGTACTCGGTTTGTCTGAGGGTATCGGCCTTAGTATATTTGTGTACTACTACGGTTCTAGTTCGAAAAGCTAGGCAAGTATGTTTTTGGTTCAACGAAGCCCTGCGGAACGCCGCGGGGTTTTTTTTGCAAGAAAAAGAAAGTTTTCTTTGGAGATTAGAAAGAAACCTTTATATTAGCGGTATGAACGAACCAACAAACAACGGCTTTAACGCCGAGCAACAGAAGCACCAAGACAAGCGCGTAGAGTTGCACGTAGCTATCCTAAAAGACTTGGCCGCACAACTACCACTAGAAACCTACATAGAGGTTAGCGACAAACTACACCAGCTAGGCGACGCCTGTTACTGGCTTGGGGTAGCTACCCAATTACGACACACTAAAACGGTATAATGGAAAAGAAGACCGAACGCGAACGAATCCAAGAAAAGTTCTTAGAGATTCAAACCCAAATCCTTGTACAGAAGTGGACACAACAAGCCCTAGCCGACGCGGTAGGGGTTAGCGTTCCTACGATCTGCAAGAAGTTGCAAAACCCGGAGAAGTTTAAGGTATCGGAATACGTGCGAGTATGCGAAGTCCTGAACTTACAGAGTTAATAACCCAATTACATATAGTCCGAAAAATGGCACAAAGCAAAGTAACCCAAGTACAAGGGTCTGGAACCTGGAACGACCTGTACAAATTCGAGTACACCTTTGAAGATGGAACCGTTTTAACCGCGTTCCACAAAACCGCAGAAGCCCCGTTTAAAGCTGGCGACTTAGCCGAGTACGAGATACGCAAAGAAAATCAGTACGGCAAGACTGGAGGCGTAGGCAAGCCCCAACAAGGTAACTACCAACCCCGACAGCAAGACCCCGAAAAACAAAAGAATATAGCGCGTAGCGTTGCGCTAAATAACGCGGTAGCCCTGCACGCGGGCGCAACAACAGACGCGCGGGCAATTTTGGAAACGGCTAATACTTTCGAGGAATGGCTAAACCGGTAAGCCCTTACGTATACCCCGGTGTACCGGACAACGGTCTATACTCAATGTATGACCCTGTACACCGTATCTGTCTAGAACTAGGGTTAAATACAAACGATATAAAAAGTCCTAGTCGTAAAATTGACGTCGTAAAGTGGCGTTCGGCTATGTGCGTCGCCTTGCATATTTTTGGTTGGAAGGTGGTAGAGTTGGGAAGGTTTACAAACCGCGACCACTCCAGTATAACCCACTACAACAGAAAGCACAACGCCAACCTTAAGCACTGGATAGGATATAAGACCTGTTTTCAAGAATGCATAAGGGTAATAACCGAACTAGGTTTAACAGAGCCAATAAAAGAAGAAAGCACGTAAATAAATGCTACTGCGGTACACACTAGAACAGGCCAACTTTATAGGCCGAAATGCGGCTATAATTTTGAACCTGGTACACGACCTTGGAACGGCCCAAAGTACCCGCCAACTTGCGGGGCTTTCGGGTCTTTCTGACAAGACCGTAACGGCGGCACTAAAGAAATTACGTGTAGTAAAACTACTACACCCGGAATCCCTGTATTTACTACCGTTAGGGAAGGAGTGTAGTAAAATTACTACAGCGTGTAGTAAAAGTACTACACCGGGTCAAATCGCCGCTATCCCGCAGTCTACCTACGTTTTCGGGGTTATTGAGCCTGAATTTAAGAAGGGGGAACAAGGAAAGGGGGACTATAGGGGGTTAGGATTAAAGGGGGTAGATGGTTCACCAAGTATAGCCACTAGCATAGCCACTAGCATAGGGGGTAAAGAAGTAAATCAATTAGGGGAGAAGAAAAAGAAGAAACAGAACACCCCGCCAACTTTGGAAGAAGTAAAAACCTACTTTCGAGATAACAACCAGACAGAGAAACGCGCAGAAGAATTCTACAACTGGCACGAACGGGAAAGGAAAGGCCGAAACGGTAGAACCTGGCAAGACAGCCAAGGCCGCCCGGTAAAGGTGTGGAAGACCAAAGCGCGGCAAGTCTGGTTTAGAGACGAACCAAAAACAAACCGCTGGGATGAACTCGGAGTATAACGTTTCACCGAATTGGGACAAACCCAAAGAACCGCCGCGAAAGCTAAACGAGGCCGAGAAGAAGTACAGGGAGTCCCTTAAAACGAATTCTAAGGGGTCAAATAAGGACTTTCTACGGTCCGCCGGTACATTGACCCAATACCTACACGAACGTTTAAATTTGGCCACTCAAAATAAGTGGCAGTACACCGAGGCAAACAAAGCCCTTTTAAATTCTCTGCGGGCCTATATGCTAGGCAACGAATACGAACTTTTGAAAACGGCCTACGACCTGACAAAGACAAAGGGCGGTAAGAGCATTAACCGTTTGAGCGTAGATAAGGGAATTTTAGTAGCCGGGAGGTACGGAGTAGGCAAAACAACTATACTTAGAGTTGTAGCAAAGGCCTTAGACTTTAAGCAGACTACCTCAATGCGCATTATCGAAGACTACAACGGCGCGGGTAGTTTGCGTAAGTACGAGTTGGGCGACTGGTTTATAGACGACCTAGGCAGGGAACGAGAACACACCTACGCCAAACGTGGGGAACTAAAGCTACTTGCGGACCTGTTAGAGCAGCGGTATTTTAACCAGCGAGGCAAAACGATTGTAAGCACTAACCTTAGCCTTTCAGAAATTAGCGACCAATACGGCCCCCGCTTGGAAAGCCGACTACACGAAATGTTTAATATTTACGCCCTTGGCGGCGAAGACTACAGAAAGAAATGAAAACAATAAAAGCACTTTACTACTGGGCTGCGGGCCTTATTAAGCGTTTCCGCGTTCCTTTAATCTTGAGCGCGGCAGCGACCGTACCTTTTGCACTTGGTAAACATTGGGACTGGCTCGCGCTCCACTTCCCCGGAACGGTTCTGTTTTACGTTGGTGCGTTGGTTTTGTCTATTGGTATGTATTTGTTTTATGTCGTGGACGAAAAAACGAAGTGAGGCATACACCGCGGCGATATTTGCAGCGTCCAAAGAGTACGAAGGCGGCGGCGCAGAAGTAGCGCGGCAGTTGATTAGAAAACACGCAGAAAAGCGAGGCGTAAACCCTGAACGGTGTTTGCGTCTTGTTTTTTCTAAGCGGGCAGGGATGCCCCCTAACTTTGGTAAGATATGGGCAAGCGAGCCAACCTGGTAAAGAACTTAGACGCTTGGTTTAGTAGGTACATACGCCTAACCCATAGTAAAGGCGGTTACGCCCGTTGTTATACTTGCGGTACGCGGAAACACTGGAAACAATTACAAGCCGGACACTTCCAAAGTCGCGCAAAGTACAGTACCAGGTGGGACGAAGACAACGTTAGGCCGCAGTGTCCAAAGTGTAACATTCAGAACGGAGGGCAACAGTACGTATTTGGGCAAAACCTCAACAAAGAGCGTGAAGGGTTGGCAGATGAAATAGTACAAAAAGGCCATATCTTGTGCAAATACTCTGACAACGAACTACAGGAAAAGATAGACTACTACCGTGAGCAGGTTAAACGACTTCTGGGCGACTAATTACGCCGACCTTCTCGAAGCTGCACAAAAGATAGCGGGCCGCGACGGGGTAGAGTTGCTGCACGAAATGGTAATTTATCTAGCCGACCGGGACGTAACCGAATTACTAGACAACGGCAAGTTGAAATACTACGTTATCGGGTCTATGAATCTAGGCTACAACAGTTCAAATAGCCCTTGGCACTACAAGTTTAGAGTGCCGACTATAAAACTTTGGACGCACTGGCGAGAGTTAGTACCACGTGAACAGATGGACCCCGAACTAAAGGAGTTAATGTTAAACTTTGTAGCCGAACAACTGAAACAAATACCTTGGTTCGAGGCGCAGGTATACAAGCTAGTATGTAGCGGGGACAGTTACCGCAAGATTAGCCGCAAAAGCAAAATACCGGAAACGACACTACGAAAAGCCTACAAAGATGCAGAACGACGAATCCGAAAAAAGGTCGAAAGGTCTTGGGGACAGTATAGAGAAGATCACGAAAAAGACCGGTATACACTGGTTCGTTAAACGGTTTGTGGGGGATTGTGGCTGCGACGACCGCCGAGACTGGTTAAACAAACGCTTTCCCTACCAAGTAGAACTAACACCCCTTCAAGTAGAACGGCTAGAAAAGTTGTTCGATAGAAACCGCCTGAACTTTAACGGTGCGGAAACGGCGGAACTATACGCTTTGAATAACGAAATTTTCAGCGAAAAGAAGAAGCCGAAAAGCTGCGGACCGTGCGCTAAAGACGTAACAAGAAAGCTACTAGGCATCTACGAAAAACACAAAGAAAACTTGCAAGGTTAGAAAGTATTGTTACCTTTGGGGGT
>CENS01050152.1_pt1 | contig 11153 bp, 9 predicted proteins | sample 530201 | NCBI WGS metagenome assembly CENS01 (sample SAMEA2619747, study PRJEB7988) | marine metagenome | biome: marine biome (ENVO:00000447); feature: surface water layer (ENVO:00002042); material: "saline water (ENVO:00002010), including plankton (ENVO:xxxxxxxx)" | depth 5 m | reverse complement strand
GATTGTATGAGATCAAGTTTGTAGAACGTGCTGATCCTTTCTATCAATTACAAAAACTTTATACCTATGAACTACGATGTGAAGTCTTCCGTTACGAGGATGAAGTTATCGATACTGGCGTTGAAGAAATTGATGATAGTACAAAAGATGCTGGATACTCTGAGACTCTCACTCTCCTTGGAATTGGAGCAACTGCTACTGCAACTGCTACATTTGTAAATGGTGGTATCCAATTTATCAGTTTGACAAATAGAGGTCAAGGATATACTTCTACTCCAACAGTTGCAATTTCGTCTTCTCCTGGAATTAATGCAACTGCTGTTGCTATCACAACATCCAGAACTGGATTTGCAACAGCATATTCACTTGATAGTGTTGTTCTCACTAATCCTGGTGCTGGATATACTGTACCACCAACAATTGCGTTTGTCGGTGGAGGAGGGGCAGGAGCTGCTGCAACAGTTGGTATTGCCACCACAGGTGGTGTTGGTATCGTAACAGTAACTAGCGGTGGTACTGGATATTCGACAACACCAACAGTTACATTTAGTTCTCCTGGAACTGGTGTGACTGCTGTTGGTGAGGCAATTGTAAGTTCTGCGGGAACTGTGACAGCAATCAGAATCTCAAATGCTGGATATGGATATACAATTTCTCCAACGATTACAATCAGCGATCCATCATTGATTGGTTCAGGAGACTTTATCTTCAATGAAATTGTCACTGGCGGAACATCTGGAACTCAGGCAAGAGTCAAAGAGTGGAACTCTTCGAACAATACACTTAGAGTCACTATTGCAACTGGAACCTTCACGTATGGTGAAACAATTACAGGATCTGAATCAGGTGCAGTTTATACGTTGAAAAATACTAATACAGATGATCTCCTAGATACATTTGCTGATAATGACAATATTCAGAGAGAAGCAGACGATATTATCGACTGGACTCAAAGAAATCCATTTGGTGATGCATAAAAGTGTTAAATAGTTAGCATACAAGTTATAAGAAAATGTTTGAGTATTTTTACAATGAGGTTCTGAGAAGAACGGTCATTGCTTTTGGAACTCTATTCAATAACATCACGATTAAGCATACTGACGGTTCTGATAACGTCGTCAGTGTGATGAAGGTTCCTTTGGCCTATGGTCCACAACAGAAATTTTTGGCACGTCTTGAACAGCAACCAAATCTCAACAAAGCAACGTCTTTGACATTACCAAGAATGTCATTTGAGTTTACTGGTTTGACATACGATCCTTCAAGAAAAGTTTCTCAGACTCAAACATTTTTATCAAAGAAGGTTGGTTCCGAATCAACAATCAAAAGGGCATATATGCCTGTGCCATATAATATGGATTTTGAACTGAGCATTATGACAAAGTTGAATGATGATGCTCTTCAAATTGTCGAACAGATTCTTCCATATTTCCAACCTTCATATAATGTAACCGTAACTTTGGTTGGAGAAATCAACGAAAAAAGAGATATTCCAATCGTATTAGATTCAGTAAATTTTACTGATGATTATGAAGGAGATTTTTCCACAAGAAGAGCACTGATCTATACTCTTAAATTTACTGCCAAGACTTATCTGTTCGGTCCTGTTCCTGATCAGGCAACTGGTGTTATCAAGAAGGCTACTCTTAATTATATGACCAACTTGGATGTTAAGAATCCAAGAAGAGAACTTCGTTATACCGTTACACCAAGAGCAACAAAAAATTATGTTGGTGATGCATCAGCATATTTGGATGAAGATATTGAAAGCACCGAAACTATCCTCACTCTGACGGATACTTCTCCGTTCACCGCAGAGACTTATATTACTATCAACAATGAGGAGATGTACATTGTATCCATTGATGGTAATAATCTAAAAGTTCAGCGTGGTAGAGATGGAACAATTGCTGCTGACCATGTTAAGGGATCGGGAGTCAATATCTTGAATGCTGCGGATGATGCTCTGGTTGAAGTTGGTGATGACTTTGGATTCAACGAAACTACATCATTCTTCCAAGATTTTAGTACGGACATGTCATGAAGTTTGATGATCTAAACGACACCTTTGATGTTGCAGGTGAAATTGTTGAATCAACAAAAGAGGTTAAGATTGCAAAACCTCCTGTTGATAAAGACAAAAGCGAAGTCAGAAAAGACTATGAGTATACCAGAGGTAACCTTTACAGTATTATTGAGAAGGGTCAAGAAGCCATTAATGGCATTCTTGAACTTGCACAAGAAAGCGAAATGCCACGTGCATATGAAGTTGCTGGACAATTAATCAAGAGTGTCTCTGATGCAACTGATAAATTAATGGATCTTCAAAAGAAATTGAAGGATGTAGAAGAAGAATCTGTATCTAAGGGTCCAACTAACGTCACCAACGCACTCTTTGTCGGATCAACTGCTGATTTGACTAAGATGCTGAAAGAGGCACAAAAATCACAAAATAAATAGATAAAAAAATTGTGACAAAAATGCCCGAGGAACATAATAACGAGTTACCATCAATTGAAGATTTAACTGGGCACACCGAGGAACTTCCTTCGGTTGAAGATTTTATGGAGCCAGAAGAATTAGAAGAAGAAACTCAAATAATTGACGATGCTGAGGGGAATCCAAAGATCGAAGTAACAGATGTTATTCAGGCACCAGAGTGGGGTGAACTGCTGCGTCTCATTAATGATGTTCGTCAGAGTATCCCAGAGATCCCTGAGATAAAGACTTACGATAAAGAACTTGAAGCAATCTGCGAAATTATTGATGATGTACGAGAATCAATTCCGGTTGTTCCAGAAGTAAGATATTACGAAGAAGAATTAGAGACAATTAAAGAATCTGTTCAAGCAGTAAAAGATTCTATCCCAACTCTTCCGGTCTGGATTGAAAAGGTAACAGAAGTACCAGACTTTGAGTGGGTTGCACAAACTTTCACTACGATTGATGAAAGATTCAGAACTGTAAAAGACTGGATTGAAAATGTAGTCACACAGGCTGAGACCGAACTTAACCGCCTACAAGAGGAAAAAGAAACTCTTGCTTTTGAGTCAAAGACTGATTTCAAAACAGTACATGACAGAGTAAGTTCTCTCAAAGATCAAATCTATGGTCAACTGAAAGAGCAGTCTGATATCATTTGGAAATTACAAAAGAAACTCAAAGAGAATCAAAAAGAGTTTGAGATTGTAATCACTGATCAAGTAGATAATAAACTAGACCATCTCCAAGATGTAACTGCGGAGACTGCAACTCGCCTTCAAAATTCTCTAAATGAAAAGTTTGAATCTGTCGGAAACAGATTAGACGAAGAGGTAGAGACTTTAAAAACAAAACTCAGTGGTTTACCTAAACCAAAATACTACGAAGAAGAACTTAATAAGATTAGAAAAGATCTCAAAAACTTTGAGAGTCTGAAAGAGATTGTTGAGCAAATTCAAGTAAGACAGGAGAAGGTAGAAGACTTACAAGAAAACTATCTACTCAATGAACCACCTGAGGAAGCAGAGAATATTGGTTCTGGACAAGATCCACTTACTCCTATGGATCAAAAGTTTGCCACTCTGAAAGATTTGGCAGACCATTATAGAATCTTCATCAATCGTATTCAGACACAACTTTCAACCGTAGGTGGTGGTGGAGCAGGATTTGTAAAAGATCTTGATGATGTTGAAATTGATGATTCTGATTTACAAAACCAGGATGTTCTTAACTATGACATTCTTACTGGAAAATGGAGAAACGGTAGGCAAGCAGTGGGTGCTGCTGGAACATGGGCAGTAACAGATGTTGGTATTCACACTACCAAAGCAGTTGGTATTGCAACAACCAGTGCAAAATCAGGAGTATCATTATTTGTTGAAGGTAATATTGAGGCGACAGGCAACATCACCGTTGGTGGAACAATCACTTATGATGATGTAACTAATATTGATTCCATTGGTCTCATTACTGCAAGAGATGGTCTTCAAGTCCTCTCAGGCATCGTAACGATTGGAAGTAATATTTCTATCCCAGCGAGTTCAAGTGGCATCAACACCGCTACTAATGTCCTCTATGTTTCTAAGGATGGAAATGATTCCAACAATGGCACATCCATCGACAATGCGTTCTTAACGATCAAAGCTGCATGTGGTGTGGCAACAACAAAAACCACCATCAGAGTTCTTGCTGGTAACTATACTGAGGACAATCCCATTCAGGTTCCAGCGTTTTGTGCTATTACTGGTGATGATCAGAGAACTGTTACGGTCATCCCAAACAATGCAACTAGTGATCTATTCCATGTGAGAAAGGCATCCAAACTTGCCAACATGACATTTACCGGTCATAGAGCACCTGCTGCTGCTGTGGCATTCCCTACTGATGATGCGGCAGTGAACCAGGGTGGTGGCAAGTGGAAAGGTCCATATGTTCAGAACTGCACTAGCGATACCACTACGGGAACTGGTGCTCGTATTGATGGTAATCAGGCACCTTTGTTGAAGTCCATGAACTTCGACTCATATACTCAATATAATCAAGGTGGTGTAGGTATTGCTGTAACGAATGAAGGATATGCACAGTTAGTTTCTATCTTCACTATTTGTTGCAACGAAGCAATTTCGTGTGATGCTGGTGGTCAAGCAGATGTTGCCAACAGCAATTGTAGTTTTGGTACTTATGGTCTTGTTTCCAGAGGTGTTGGATCTAGACAATTTACTAGTTCAGTTGCAGCAGCTGCTACTACTGCCGATCAAGATCAGATTGCAATCTCCGGTCTTGGAACTGGTAGACCATACGATGGTCAAGGTGTGTATTTTGACATCCTCTACAATAGAGTCGAGTCTATTACAGTCACGAATGCAGGTGCAGGATACACGGTAACACCTAACGTTATTATTGCTGAACCATCTGGTCCTAGTGGAACAGCAGCAACTGCCTTTGCTAATATGGATGGGGATAAGGTTGAGTCAATCACTCTTATCACTGGTGGTGATCAATATGCATCTGCACCAACCATCACTATTGATGCTCCTGATTCTGGAACAACTGCAACAGCAACTGCTTCTCTGGAACCAATCTATTATACTGTTGCATCTTCCACAGAAACGATCAGTGGTATCTCTACAATCACGTTAGAAGAGAATCTAAATAATGATATAGGTGCTGGTACAACTGCATACTTCCATCAATTGAGTAGGGTCGTTGCCAGTTCTCATACATTTGAATATATTGGTTCTGGAAACACAATTCAATCTGCCACTCCTAAAAGAGGTGGTGTGACTATCCAGGCAAATGAGGTCTTCACCGATGACGGTGGACGAGTTGTTTATACCAGCACTGATCAGGCAGGTAACTTCCGAATCGGAGACAACTTACAGATTAATCAAAGCACTGGTACAATTAGTGGAAGAGCTTTCACTAAGAGTTTGTTCTCAGAAATGACTCCGTTTATCTTAGCACTCAGTTAGAATGGCACAACTAGCTCTCAATAGATTTAAGACAAAGACAGTAGTTATAACGACTGCTGACCAGACTGCTTATACAGCACCTGCCGGTTATACTGCCATTGTTTTGTATGCACACGTTACCAACTATGGTTCAGCAGATGCGACTGTTACGATGTCCCATGTAAGATCATCGACGACGACTGAGATTATCAAGCAGGGGACTGTCCCACAGAATGATGCTTTTGTCCCTATGGATGGAAAGTTGGTATTGGAAACAAATGATTCTATTCAAGTTTCTGCTAGTGCCAACACAACTTTAAAACTTATACTAAGTATCTTGGAGACTGCTAACTAATGCCAAGACTTCTAAGTAGAAAGAATTTAAGATATCCAACAGTAGATGGTCAAGTTCTGTCTAGCACCTCAAAAGGTGTTCAAACTTGGGTTGATAACAAATCCGTTGGAATTTCTACCTTAGGAGCAACGGTAGGAACTGCTAATACAATCAAATTTGCAAGTGGTGTAGATGTCAGCATTGTTGCTGGTGTTGCATCGGTAAGTGTTGATAAAGCAAGTAAGACTGTAACCAAGTATACGGCAACAGCTGACCAAACAACATTCGCTGCAACTTATGCACTGGGATACGTAGACGTATTTCTTAATGGTGCAAAACTGGCAGAGGATCAATATACTGCTTCAAACGGAACTTCCATTGTTCTTGATGAAGGTGCAGCAATTGATGATATTATCGAGATTGTTGCGTTCAATTTTGCAACAGGCGAATCGAGCTCAAACTTTTCCACAAAGGCAGGCATTGCTACCGAAGCAATCAGTGCAGGCATTGCTACCTTTGCTACATCCTCAGGTATCTCAACCGAGTCTGTCCGTGCTGGTCTTGCCACTGAGGCAATCAGTGCAGGTATTGCTACCTTTGCTACAACAGCAGGTGTTTCGACACAAGTATCTGGATACCTTGGTGTTGGAGTAACAGGAACTAATTTAAATGTTACCGGTGTTATCACTGCAACTAGTTTTAGTGGTGATGGAAGCAATCTTTCAAATGTAATCTCTGGTATTGATATTGAAAACAATGGATCTTTTCTTGGAGCAGGAATTACTGCTATCAATTTTAGCACTAATGTAACTGCAACCGCAAGTGGCGGTATTGCAACTATCACTGCTGCTTCTGGTGGTGGTAGTGATGGTCCAGATCCAGTAATAATGGGAATGATATTCTAAATATAATTACGGAGATAAAAACATGGCTGCACCAAATTTAAAAAGTCCAACAACAATTAACGGTAAGACTGCAAGATATGCTGTGACTGCATCTATCGCAGCAGCATTAAGTAATGCTTCTGCTAGTGGAAAGGTGCTGAAAATAAATTCAATTTTTTGTGCAAATGTTGATGGTACTAATTCTGCTGATATTAGTGTCAGCATTTATGACGGCGCCAACGACCGATATATCGCTAAGACTATTGCAGTTCCTGCTGGTGCGACCCAGATTTTGAGCACAAAAGAAACGTATTTCTACCTGGAAGAGGGAGACTCTATTCGTGCAATTGCGTCAGCAGCAAGCGATCTTGAACTTATAATCGGTTACGAGGATATTTCCTGATGAAACTTGGCAGAATTGGCAACAACGCAGACAGGACGGATTGGAGCGGTGTCTATTCTCCATCCGATAATGTAGAAAAAATTAGAAAAACTGATTATCTGGAAAACTACGTTTGGCGGAGAAACTATGCGTTCAATTCCCCATTTTTTCATCTTCAATTACCAAGCATAACTTACGGTGACAACGACTACAAAATTTATATTTCTGACGGTAGCAATACAACGAATGCTGAGATTCGTCAGTATAATTTGACAACTCCGGGCGATCCGTCAACAGCCACAGATTCAGGCAACTCCCTGTCATTTCCTGATGGTTCTGAATTTGAGTACTTGGATATTGCATTCAGTTCTGATGGAACAAGAATGTATATATGTTTTTGGACTGGTAGTGCAACAGCATATCAACCACCAGAGCAATACGATCTTTCTACTGCTTGGGACGTTTCAACAGCAGTTCCAAGGGTCAAAAAGTTTTTTGCTGGATCGCAAGAAAATTCTCCTTTTGGCGTATATGTCAAGTCAGACGGCACAAAAATGTATGTTGTTGGAACAACGGGAGATGACATTAATGAATATGACCTTTCTACGGCTTACGACGTATCAACAGCATCGTATAACCAGAATTTTAGTGTAAGCGCACAAGAAACCACTCCATCAGGAGTTGAATTCAAACCAGACGGCACAAAAATGTATGTTGTCGGACAAACGGGAGATGATGTTAATGAATACGACCTTTCAACTGCTTGGGACATAAGCACTGCTTCTTACAACCAAAACTTTTCTGTTATGACAAATCCTTACTCAGTCAGGTTTAAGCCTGATGGAACAAAGATGTTTGTGACCGGCGTATTCACTGATGATGTTCGTGAGTATAGTTTATCAACTGCTTGGAATATAAGCACCGCAAGCTATGTCCAAAACGTTCTTACTGGCGAATCGCAGCAGATAGGTCTTGCGTTTTCGGACGATGGCACGAAAATGTATACATGCGGAACAACGCTTGATTATATTAAAGAGTGGGATTTAGATACCGCATGGAGTTTAACCACTGTAACTTTGAATCAAGATAGTGGGGACTTATACATTAATCCTGGTGGTCTCCATCTCGTAGGAGATAACAAATTATACATAGTTGGAACTAACTATGATCAGGTAGTAGGGTATACACTTAACACTGACAAAGATATTAGATCAATTGACGGCATCATTCAGGGCGATACTACACTGGGTGGAGGTTCCTATGACATATTGAGTGGCGTTGCAATCAATCCAGACGGAACAAAGTTTTTTCTTCTAGACCGAGATGCAGGTGATCAAATTACAGAGTTTACTTTACCTACCCCTTATGAATTGGATGGAGCAACAAGAACGGGAAACTCTCTGTCTATTAATCCTAATACCGATGAATCTCAACCTATTGCGATGCACTTTTCTTATGATGGCAAGAAAATTTATATAGGAGGTGGAGATGCTACAAGAGGTATTTTTTTATATGAGTTGTCCACAGCTTGGGATATAACCACTGCAACATTATCGAAACAAAAACTGAATATTTATTCAAGTCATTATACAACTAGCAGTAATTATGATACTTTGACTCAACCCAGATATTATGGATCTGGTCCGATAGCAGATGTAGAAGGGTTGGCGGTCAACAAGGAAGGGACCAGTATCCTTATTGCAACCGATGATTCTTATACTGAATACAAACTCTCCTGCTGATGGATAGTTTAATGATGATGGTACTACAATAACAATAATAGACAGGTTGAATCTAGATTATCTTGGTCAGAATCACACGCATAATAAATAAAAAGAGACTCTCTTTCAGAAATGGCGAATAAGAGCGGCGACTCATCTTTACGTGATTGGTTCAGTAAGAGTAAGTCTTCTGACGGAAAACCTGGTTGGGTTCAGTTAGGTGGCAAGTATGCAGGCAAACCCTGTGCAAAACAACCAGGACAAACCACAAAACCAAAATGTGGTTCTAGCAAGATGAAGCGTAATCTTTCTAAGGACGAAGAAGAAGCAGCGTTTCGTCGTAAGAATAAAAAAGATCCAAATCCAAATCGTTCAGGGAAGGCAATTAACGTGAAGACAGAAGAATTTGTACAAGAAGGTGGTCTTGCAAGAGCGATGAGCAAATCCAAGACTCAAACTACTGGACACATTTCCGCAGATAGAGGGTCTGACGAAAAGGCAAATCGTGCCAAGAGGAAGGGATTAGAAAAAGATCTAAAAAAACATGGTGTTGGATATAAAAAAGGTGTAGGTGAATATAAGTATGGTAGCGGAGAAACAGGAAGAGAAGTTTCATACCATACCAGTCCTGGAAAAGGAATGTCAAAGAGGCGTTTTGGAAAAGTGATGCGTCGTCTTGGTAGAAAACATGGTCAGGAATCTGTGATTACAAAGGATAAAAATAAACCAGCAAAGTTGCATTATACCGAAAAAGGGAGTAAAGCAAAATCAGATAACATTGGAAAAACAAAAGTTGGCAAACATCCTGAGGGATATGGTGAAACTTCTTCAACAAAAGTAAGAAGTGGTAAACTTCCAACAAAAACAAAAGATAGAAAGTTTCATTATGGAGAGGAAAAAGACGCTTGTTATCATAAGGTCAAGTCACGTTATAAGGTATGGCCTTCTGCATATGCCTCTGGTGCTCTTGTAAAGTGCCGTAAGAAAGGTGCCGACAATTGGGGTAACAGCACCAAGAAAGAGGGGTTCACACCCTCTCAGATCGCTGCTCTGGAATCGATTGGTGCTATCGAGATCAATGAAGCAGGTAAGAAATGCTGGAAAGGTTATAAGAAGGTAGGCACGCAGAAACTCTTCGGTAAGACCTACAACCGCTGCGAGAAAGAGGAGGTTGAAAATGTATCTGGACAAGCAGATAGTTCACCTGTCACTGAGGCTGTTACAGTTCCCCGTGAAAATGGTCAGTTAATGAGAGTCTTCCTCACTTTTAGAGGAAAGTTCTATATGGTTCAACTGTTCTTCCCATCACTTAAAACTCCAACGAAACAGGAAGTTACTGACGCCGTTCAAAAAGTTTATCCTGATGCCCGTGTGACTCAATATATGAGATCTACAATTGATCCATCACAACCACTTGTGAGAGTTACTGAACAAACGGAAACAAAAGATAAAGCAACTGCAAATCAAGACTTACAAATTCAAAGAAAACAATTAGTTTTGAATCGACAAAAACTGAAATTGCAACAAAAAGCAATTCAGAGAGGTGGCAAAACCGATATGCACGTTCAAGAAGGTGCAGAACAAAGATATTGTCCCAAGTGTGAAAAATTGGAAACAAAATCTGAGTGTTCTTATGGACCAGAATATTGGGAAAAGAACGCTAAGAAACAAACTAATGAGGCAGCTGCTTGGACTCGCAAAGCAGGTAAAAACAAAGAAGGTGGTTTGAATGAAAAAGGACGTAAGTCCTATGAGCGCGAGAATCCTGGTTCTGATCTCAAAGCACCTTCAAAGAAAGTTGGCAATCCTCGTCGTGCATCATTCTGTGCAAGAATGAAAGGCATGAAGAAGAAACTGACTTCTGCCAAGACTGCTAGCGATCCCGATAGCAGAATCAATAAATCCCTTAGAGCGTGGAACTGCTGATATGAAATCCTTTAAAGATTTTCTCTCCGAAAGCGTAAACATCGCAGGAGATTTTAACGGCACATTAATTATTGGTGGAGAACAGCAGGAATCACAACCTGTCGGAGAAAACTTTGTTGCTGACGTTGTATGGGAAGGCAATCTCTATCGAATGGAGTTTTCTATTGATGGAGATCTTCCCTCCAATAAAGACTTGACGGAAGATATTCAGGACGAATATCCAGGAGCAATCGTCCAGAATGTTTATCCTGTTGAAGAAAAGAGATCTAAATCAGTTAACATTACAAACACAAAAAGATATCATCCTGCAAAATTAGATTGGGTTTAATAGATTATGGCTCAGTGGAATAAGAATACACAAGATTATCTAAACCAAGAAAGAACACTCCACGAAGTTTTCATGTGTGCCGATAGGTACGGTAATATTGGAAACTGTGGTGTATCTACTGGTTCAAGTGGTGGAGGATATGATGC
>CENS01012860.1_pt1 | contig 11167 bp, 9 predicted proteins | sample 530201 | NCBI WGS metagenome assembly CENS01 (sample SAMEA2619747, study PRJEB7988) | marine metagenome | biome: marine biome (ENVO:00000447); feature: surface water layer (ENVO:00002042); material: "saline water (ENVO:00002010), including plankton (ENVO:xxxxxxxx)" | depth 5 m | reverse complement strand
TCATTCCTATTCACTACTTTAGGTAGTTTCGGTATCGCAGGTGCAGAAAAAGTTCTTGGAAATAAAAAATAATTAAGATTTTTTAAAATTCAAAAATAGTTATAAATATATGGTTTTAAATTCAATTCTTAATCAAGGAGATTAATAACATGGCAGAAAATCAGTACGCATTTCCTACTGAAGTGCTATCTTTACCATCAAAGGGATTATTGTATCCCAAAGATAGTCCTTTAAGTAAGGGAGTGATTGATGTAAAATACATGACAGCAAAAGAAGAAGACATCTTAACATCACAGAATCTTATACAACAAGGAGTTGTGATTGATAGATTATTAGAAAGTGTTATTGCAACACCAGGAGTTAAATTAGATGATTTACTACTTGGTGATAAGAACGCAATAATGATTGGGACTCGTGTTTTAGGATATGGTAAAGACTATCCTGTAACATTAACAGACCCAGATACAGGTGAAGAAGTAGAAACAGAAGTTGATTTAACTAATCTTGCAAATGTTGAGTTTGATGAATCAGTATTCACAGGTGAGAATAAGTTCTCATATGAATTACCTAATTCAAAAACAACAATTGAGTTCAAATTGTTAACACATAAAGATGAAGTTGAAATTGATTTGTTACTACAAGGTTATGAAAAGGCAACACAACTTACAGGTGTAAGTAATGAGTTATCCCTTCGTATGAAACACCAAATCATTTCAGTTAATGGTAATACAGACCAAAAAGAAATTGATAACTTTGTTGATAATCAATTCTTATCTTTAGATACTCGTGCATGGAGAAAATATGTTAAGTCAATACAACCTGATGTAGAAATCAGTATAAACTACAAGAGTAAAGTTGGTAAAACACACCAAATTCCACTTTCTCTTGGGATTGACTTTTTTTGGCCAGCCGGCGAGTAACAGGCCGGCGATACACGAAGAAGTCTTCAGTCTAATATATTATGGACAAGGTGGGTTTACCCACTCAGAGGCATATAATATGCCCATTCCGCTCAGAAGATTCTACATACAACAAATCGTTAAGTCTGTAGATGAACAGAAAAAAGAAATAGAAAAGGCCCAAAAGGGTGATGGTGGAGTTCAGATGCCACAATTCAAAAAATAATGGTTCTTGATATTTATTACTGATAAAACAGGAGTCAAAATGTCAAAAATAGTAATCAAAGAAAAAAAAGTGATAAGAGAATTTATTGGGTCGTTGTTCAAAGCGATTGGACAAAGGAAAGCCAAAAAAGATGTTATCAAAAAGATTTCAAAAGACCCTGTAATCAAAAAGAGTCTAATCCAAATAAATAAAATTGACCAACAATTAGAAAAGTATCTTGATAAGAAAATGGAAGACCCAAATTGGGTATCAGATATGGAAGATTTAGGATTTGATACAGACTTACTAAAATAATTTAAATAAATAATCGGTTATACTAATTTAAATTGAGAACCTATGGCGAATTCAGATAAAGCAAAGAAGAACTTTGAAGACATAAAAGAGTCGGTAAAAGAAACTCAAGATTTCATTAAGGAAATGTCCAAAGAATTTCCTGATGTAATTAACTACGCCAAAAGACTTGCAGCAACTTTCTCAGATGCAAAAAAGATGTCAGGTGAACAACTTGATACTTTAAAGAAAACAAATGATATCACAAGAGATATATTAGGTAATCGTAAAAATATACATAAAGAAAGTTTTGAAACAAAAGATTTAGATGAATTATCTGCACAATATGCAAAAGAAGGATTAGGTAATAGAAAGAAAATCCTTCAAGTCTTAAAACACGAACAAAGAATCCAAAAATCCATAAATAACCAAATCAATGCATCGGCAAACGCTGCAAAGAAATTTGGAGATAGTATCACAAGTGGTGTACAATCAATACCATTCTTTGGTAATTTTTTATCTACTGCACTTGGGTTGGATAATTTAGGACAAGACATAAGTAATAGTTTACGAAGTGGATTTGCAAAAAGTGAATCAGGATTAATCAGTTTCAGTAATCAATTTGGTGGTACTGCGGCAGAAGCTCTCGGTGGTGGTTTCGCAGATTCATTTAGAGGTAAAGAACTAAGACCATCAGACTTTTTAAATTTATCACAATTTCAAGCAGAACTTAAAAGTGGTAAAGTTGTACCAAAGATGGGTCAAACTATACAAGAGGCATGGGGTGATTGGAAACAGGCAAATTTAGGTGCTGAAAAAATGAAATGGTCACCATTAGAAATGTACCAAAAAGCAGAAGGTACAAGAGATATAAGAAGAAGTTTACAGGCAATAGGTAAGGCAATATTTGTAAATGCACCATTAGAAACATTCTTTGGTGCCAGAATGGCAGGTAGTTTAATAGGGAAAGTACTTGGTGGTGCAATTGTTGCAGGAGTAGGTGCAATTACAATGAAAAAATTCAGTCAAGGATTTGATGCACTTACAGGCCCTAACTTCTTAAAGAGTTTCTTACCAGGATTCAATACATTTAAAAATGAATTTGGTGATGTAAGTAAGTTTAGTCTTGAAACGGCAATAAATACTCTAAGAATGAGATTACAATTTGGGGTATCTGCAGATGACTCTTTAAAACTTGCAAGACAAATGTCCATTATATCAGGACTATCTGTAGAGGGTGCACTCGCACAACAAAGGTCAATAGCGACACAGGCGAGGATGGCGAATGTTTTACCTGCAGATGTTATTAAAGATATGACAGACAACCATGAGTTGATTGCAAAGTTCTCACAAGATGGTGGAATGAACATGGCAAGAGCTGCAATAGAAGCTCGTAAACTTGGATTAAGTTTAAGTACTACTTCAAAGATTGCAGACTCATTATTAAGTTTTGAAAGTAGTATAGAAAGTGAATTAGAAGCCTCATTATTAATCGGTAGACAATTAAATTTAAATAGAGCTCGTGAACTTGCACTCATGGGTGATATGGAGAATCTACAAAAAGAAATCGTAAGACAAGTTGGAAGTGAACAACAACTTCAACAGATGAATGTTATTCAAAGACAGAAACTTGCATCAGCCATTGGAGTAGAGGTATCAGAATTACAAAAATTAACTCAAGGTGGTAATATTAGTTTTAAAAATGAAATGATGGAAAAGTTTGCAAGTGCTATGAATAGTACACTTGGAAGGATTGCTTTATTAGGTACATCTTTATTCTTTCTTGTAAGATACTTGAGAATCGCAGGAAGATTGTTGACTTCAAGTGTAACTGCACAACATCAAAATACAGGTGCAACAATGATGAACACCAGAGCTCTTATGGGTGGTAATGTTAGTGGATTAGCATCAGGTGGTTCAGGTGGTACGATGTTACCAATGGGTGGTGGTGGTACAATGGGTGGAGCTGCATTACCAGGTGGTGTAGGTAGATTAACTAAAGGTGGTTTACCTGATATGCGAGACCCTGTTAATAAAAAAATGTTTGGTAGTGTTGCACAAAGAAACAAAATGTATGGTATTAGTAATAGTTCAAAAATGGGTGGACTTCTAAAAGGTGGAATGAAAACAGGAATGATGAGAGGATTTGCACCACTTGGAATTGGATTAGGAATGATGGAATTTGCAAACGCACAATCCAAAGGAGAAAAAGCTTCCGCAGTTGGAAGTACAAGTGGAGCTCTCGCAGGAGCTGCGATTGGTACAGCTATTGCACCAGGAATCGGAACAATAATAGGTGGTGTATTAGGTGAGATGGCAGGAAGAAAAGTTGCAGAAAGTGTAACTTCAGATAGTACTGAAACACAAAAAGGAATGTTAGGTGTGTTGGAACAAATAGACAGAAAGTTAGAAAAACAAACAATGGCAATCAATGACCTTGGTGGAAACATATAATGAGTTTATTAGATAAATTAAAAACAGATTTAAGTTCATTTGATTATTCAAAAGTAGGACAAAAACATGATGACTACTTTGGGGAAGATAATGCAACAGGATTCACACCAAATAGACAAGAGGGTGATAAAACAGAATTCATTCCAAAATCTACAAATAAGTTAGAGAATTTCCCAGGACCTGTTGACTTCGTTCAACCTAATTACAATCCATTAGAAAAACAAAGTATTTTAACAAGTGAAAAACAAACTATGAGTGGTATAACATTTAATGGTGAGTTTTCATCTGATTGGTTCACACCAAACTATAATCCATTAGAAGACCAGAGTATTTTAACGAGTGAAAAAGTACAAATGAGTGGAGTTAAGTTTAACGGACCAGTTGATTTTATTAAACCTGATTACAATCCATTAGAAAAACAAAGTATTTTAACAAGTGATAAAAAAGAAATGAGTGGAGTAAACTGGCCAGGTGGAGTTAATTTTTTCAAAGATACACATGCAACAGGATTCACATTAGACAGACAACCATTAGACCCAACAGAATATATTGAAGATATAAGTCTTTTTGACGATGGAGTTGGTACATTAGGTATACCACAACTTATTCAAGATGGTACATTTCAAATAAAGGCAATAGATGGAGTTGACCCAAATAAAGGTGGAATCCATGGTGTTACAAGAGATTCAGTTGCACCATTCGTATTTGGTGGTCATAATTTCTCAATACTTGAAAATGAAACCATTAATGAAATTTCAGAGAATATGTCAGATGTCAATTTAGTTGATGTAGACCAAGGTTATGGTGGTAGTACAGAAGTTGGTAAAGGTCAAGTAATAAAATTAGGAGATATCTCATTAACAGGAGATAAGTTTGATGTTAAACCACAATTTGGACAATTCATTAATCAAACTATTGCATCAAAGGATTTTCTTGATAGTGCATATAATAAATTTGGTGGACATAAAGCACTTAGAGAACACTCAAGAGAAAATCAACCATATATCATTAGAGAAATTGGACAAAGATATCTTGGGTTTATTGGTGGAGATGAATCACCACCACTTATTGCAGATGGTGGATTATTCCGAGCTGGTATTGTAACTCAATTAGATAGAGTTAGACTTGATTCTGAAAGAATTGGTAAATTTTTATTATCACCAAAAGGTATAGTTTGGAACTTAAAACAATTTGTATTACAGGCATTAAATGCAAGACCAGAAACAAGATTGTTTAATCCACTCTCAACACCATTAAGTGTAACTAATTTATTTCATGAACCAAGACACATTGATTTAAATCCATTACGAGCAGGATTAGGTGGATTCAGAGTTCCAAGGTATGAGGATTATGTTCATACCGAGGCAGAAGAAGCGTCATTTGTAAAAGAGGCATCAGAAAGAGTTGGTGAGATAGTAAAATTAGAAACATCAATGAAAGAGAATTGGGACAAGGCCTTTCCTAAAAAGAAAAAAGACCAAACCAAAGATGAAAACAAAGCTGTAAATAGTGCAGGTAAAGTTGAGACAGGAGTAACTGCAAAAGAAATTTCACAAAGAGCAGGTGCAGGTGGAACTGCATTATTTAAAGGTGTTCAAGTAGTTGCACTAAAGGCACAAGATAAATTAAAGGGTATTAGAAAACTTGCAGTAGAAGTAAGTTATGATACTGATTTACAAGTTCCATATCAAGGTACTTATGGTAACATCAAAGAATTGAATGATGGTAAAGATTTTCCAAAAGATTTAATTAAATTTAGAATAAGAGACGCAGTCAATGGTAAGTGGATTATATTCCCTGCATATCTTGAAGATATTTCTGATAATTCAAGTGCAGAATACACAAGTGAAAAATATATAGGTAGACCTGATTCTGTACACATTTATAATGGATTCACAAGAAATATTAGTCTATCATTTAAAGTTGCAGCACTTTCAAGAAACGATTTACCAATCATATGGGAAAAGTTAAATGCACTTAAAGGTTTAACTACACCTACATTTAAAAAATTCTTATCATTAGATAAAGAAGTTAGACCAGTATCACCTTATGTTTATTTAACGGTTGGTGATATGTTTAATAATACACCTGGTTACTTCAGTAGTGTAAATGTACAAATTAATAACACCACATCATGGGAAATATCTGATGGGGTTCAATATCCACATGTTGCAGATGTAAGTTGTGACTTCGTATACATTGGTAAAGGATTACCAAACACATTAGGTAAACATTATGATATACCATGGTTAGAAGATAAAGGTGTAGGTGAAAATAAATTTGGTGTATTTGGTAATAAAGACCCTAAAGAAAAAGATTCAAAAATTGAAAGAAAAGATACCAAAATAGATAATGATAAAATCACTTGGGATAAATGGTTAAGTAAACAGAATAATAATACTTTTGGTAGAGGTAATTAATCATGGCATCAAGATATAGAAACCAAAAAATTTTGTTAGATTTAGATAGTAATAAAAGATATTTATCAAGAATTAAATATCCTGTTATACCATCAAGAGATAGTGATATAAGAATAGTCACAACACAAGGACAATCATTATTAACTCTTGCAAACGAATTTTATGGAGACCCAAATCTCTATTGGATAATTTCAAGAAGAAATAATATCACGAATACTCTATTTCCTACTATTGGTACTGAATTGTTTATTCCTGTGGAGATGGGAGAGATAACAACTGAACTAAGTAGGTTAAATGCAGTATAATGAAATTCAGAACTAACATATCACCATTCGTACAAAAAACATTATTTAAAAAAATGAGAAGACTCTCAAGGGAGAATGTTAGTGGTATGCTTGAACCTAAAGATTTTAATGGTAATGATACACCATGGGGAACTATGTTGAGTAGAGCCTGTTGGGTAAGATGTCATACACCAAGAGTAACTAAGGGTGAAGATGGTAAGTATAAAAGTGAGTTAATGAGATTGAGTTCTGCCTATGATGACGATGGTAATACAATAAATGAACCACTTTCAGGATTAAATCCACTAACAAGTCGTACAATGTTTACTTTAGATAAATCAGAAACATATAGAGGGCCTGCAGGTATTACAAGTGTTAGTGTTGATACTAAATCATTTTATATGAATAGTGCCACTATAAACTTTAAAGTTCCAAATCCAACTGAATTTGAAAGATTAGAGAAGGGATTTTTAAAACATGGTAATGTTGTATTATTAGAGTTTGGTTGGGGTACACCTGAATATGATGATTTATCAAAATCAAAAATAGACTTTCAAAGTTTTTTAGAAGCACAATATAAAATCAATGATAAAAATGAACAATCAAATGGAAACTATTATTCAATATTAGGAGTTATTTCTGATTTTAGTTTTAATATCAATAATGATGGAATATATGAATGTAATTTTACCTTGACTGCTATGGCAAGAAATATTATAGGACAATCTATTCAAGTTGGTGGAGTTGATAAATTATTAGGTGAGGTAAGAAATAAAATTGATTCATTAGATAGTGAGGATACAGATACCAAAAAAACACTAAATAAATTTATACAGAGTTTCGCAAAGTTTGAATCAGTAATGGAAAATTTAGGTACGGTAGTTAGAACATATTGTGAAGATGGTACTGATGGTAAGGCAGATGTGGAAGTTCCATATTGGTTTGATAGAAAGTTAGAATATTTTTATCGTAATGGTGCTATGCACATCTCAAATGAACCAGGAATTGATAGTAGAGGATTTTGGGAATCTACAGAGGAAAAAGGAGAGAGAGGTTATGTAAGTTGGGGTTGGTTTGAAGACCAAATATTAAATAGATTCTTTTCATTTGTAAGTGTTCAAGAACAAGACAATCCAGATTTCAAAGGAGATAGTAAATTTAAAACATCTATTAGAAGTACAACATGGGAAAAGAATGAAGATAACGAATATAAAGAAGTAGAAAATGAATGTAAGTCTCATCTTTATTTAAAATCAATGGGATTGAGTTCAGTCATACTACCAGGTTCACAAACTTTACCAGAATATGACCCTGATAAAGGTGATAGAGATATTTTAATTTACATACAAGAAATTAATAAAAGATTTAAAAACTTTGAAACTGAAAAACATAAATCTGGTTCTATAAGAAGAATGGTTTTTCCTGTTCATTTCCTTAAAACATATTTTACTGGTATAACATCTATTGAACAAGGATTAAATAGTTTTTGGAGTGCAGTCTCTTCACTTTATGGTGGATTTTGGAACTTTCAAGTAGTTACAGATGACTTTGATACAGGTAGAATTGGAATGGTAGAGATGTATGGTTCAAATGGATATGGTGTTGACCCTAATAAAGATTACTATAATGAGTTCAAAAAAGAAGTTAGTAATTCATCAGACAATATTGATTCGTATTTAACCTATGGTGATGAAAATAATTCCACCGACCCAAAGAAGATGTTTATGATACCACTTTATAGTAAAGATTCTTTTGTAAAAGAGTTTAGTCTTGATGTCAAGATGAGTTCTCAAATGGTAACACAGGCAGTCTATGGTACACAAACAACATTCAAAACATCAGGTGGTAATTTACCACAAGGATTAACAGACTTGGGTGTTCGTGCAATGAGTTTATTGTTCAATGATTCACAAGTTAACGAACAACAACAAGAAGTTAGTGAAGATGAAATAATGAAACACATTGCGTTTCCTGAACAAATTGAAGGTGTTAAAGTTGGTTCATTATATTCAAGGAATGAAGAGACTACAGAGATTGACCCATTATCAACACAAAGTCAATACTATGTAGACTTTACTAAAATACCAGATATTGCATCGGATACTGCAGAGAAAATAAACAAAGTAAAGAAAAGTAAAAAAAGTTTAAAAGAACTTGATATAAATGATGAAAGTTCAGTTGAAGAGTATGCAGAAAAATTACAAAAAGAAGGTAGTGTTTTATTTTTTCCATTTTCACCAGATGTAACAAGTGAAGATAGATATCCAATCTATGATGATTCAGGAGAGATGACAAGTTATTTTCGTAAAGTACATAACTTAGTTATAATGAATTATAAAGGTGAAGAGGGTGAAACTTCAAATAAAACTTCTGCATTTTATAGTCACATACCAATGACACCAATTAAGTTATCATTAACTCTTGATGGAATCGGTGGATTACGAATTGGTAATTTATTTATATTGGATTATCTACCACAACAATATCGTGAATGTACACATTTCATGATAACCAAAATTGGACATGACTTATCAACTTCAGGTTGGACAACTAAAATAGAGGCAGTTATGCAAATTAGTATGTCACAATTAACTAAAAAGAAACTACAAAATGTTGATGATGGTATCAAAGTTCAATTTGGTAAAATAGGTGAATCTTTAGACCAGGCATATGTTGATTATGTTAAAGAACAAAAGAAGAGTATTGAGGATAAAGAATTCAAAGCAAAAATGGATAAAGTTAAAAAAGAAGATGATGCAAAAAAACAAGAAATGGAACAAAATCTTAAAGATGGTAAATTTACCGATACCGATGGTCTTGACCCAAATGATACATCAAGAGCAGCAGAATCAAATCGTTCAAAGATACAATTTAGGAAAGACCTTGAAAATCAAAGTATAACACAATTCAATGTGGTTGCTGAAGGTGATAATTTATCAAGTCAAAAGATAACAAAAACACAAAAAGATACATTTGATTCAAGTGGTCAAATTAATAGTGGTGAAAAGGTAACTGAAAATGCAGTAACCGTAGATGAACTTTTTGAAAGTTTAAAAGATGATAGAAAAGATGAATTTATCGGCCCACAACTTCCTGTAAATAAAGATGGAAGTGAACCACAAGAAGAAACAAAATCTTCATGGTGGAATCCTTTTAATTAATAAAAAAATCTATTTTGAGAAATAATTAATATATTTATTAGTAAATTAATGAGGTTATAATGATTCTATGGTTCACAGGTCAACCAGGTTCTGGCAAGACTACACTATGTAATGAAATCAAAGAGAAAATTCTATACTCACATCACTATTTGAAAGATAAAATAATACATCTTGATGGTGATGACTTGAGAGATGTTTTGGATAATAAAGATTATTCAGAAAAAGGTCGTAGAAAAAATATTCAATTTGCAATTAATATGGCAAAGGTTATGGAAAACAAAGGTTATTTAGTTTTGGTATCCTTAGTATCACCTTATCGTGATTTAAGAATAGGTGAGATTTTTTATCTACATTCAGAAAGAGACTTACGACAAGACTACCATGTTGAAAATTATGAACCACCAACAGAAAATTTTACAAAAATTAACACAGACAAACCAATAGAGGAGTGTATAGATGAAATACTCAATGTTTATAGGAAGATGGCAACCTTGGCACGAGGGACATCAATGGTTGATTGAACAAAGACTAAAACTTGGTAAAAATGTTTTAGTTTGTATTCGTGATATGATGCCAGATAAAAATAATCCATATACTTCAGAAGAGGTATTTGATAATATTAGTAAAGAGTTAGAGGATTATATTCGTGTTGGACAAGTTAAAGTTATGATAATACCAGATATTGAATCGGTGAATTATGGTAGAGGAGTGGGTTATGACATTATTGAACATGAACCACCTAAAGAAGTAGGAGATATATCTGCAACCAAAATAAGAGAAACTAAACACTTCGCGGATGGATTCCATGAAGGTGAATGGGAGAAAGACTAATGAAAATTGATATATTAGATAAAGGATATATAGAATTAGTAGATACACTTGGTGATGATTTAACACCTGTAAATGCCGCTCGTGTATCATTCGGTGGTAGAAGTGATAAGTTTGAAAGTAAAGATAGAAAGTTATCTAAATTCTTAATTAAACACAAACACTTTTCACCATTCAGACACCAACATTGTATGTTTATTATAAAGGCACCAGAGTTCGTAATGAGACAATGGTACAAACATGTCGTTGGTATTGAAACAACATCAAATCATCCTACTAAAGACCATGCATGGAATGAGATTAGTGGTAGGTATGTTCCTTATGATGAGTTCTACGAACCAACAGAATTTCGTAAACAATCTGATGATAACAAACAGGCAAGTGATGGATTGATTGAAGACCAAAAGAATACAAAGTTATTGTGGATTACTGCACAACAACATTCTATCTCAGCATACAAAGAAATGTTGAAACGAGGAATGGCAAAAGAACAAGCTCGTAGTATATTACCACTTACGGTTTATACAAAAGTATGGTGGACTGCATCATTTCAAAGTATTATGAATTTCATTGAGTTAAGAGATGAACCAACATCACAAGTAGAGATACAAGATTATGCAAAAGG
>CENS01002992.1_pt1 | contig 11255 bp, 23 predicted proteins | sample 530201 | NCBI WGS metagenome assembly CENS01 (sample SAMEA2619747, study PRJEB7988) | marine metagenome | biome: marine biome (ENVO:00000447); feature: surface water layer (ENVO:00002042); material: "saline water (ENVO:00002010), including plankton (ENVO:xxxxxxxx)" | depth 5 m | reverse complement strand
CCATAGTACCCTATTAATTCTACTTTGTTCATTTGTATAGTTTTATTAAATTACTTATCATAAACCACAATAGCCAGAATCACAATCAGAAAAATCATCATCAAACAAAACTATTTGGCTAAATGCAGTTTTAATTTTATCATATTTCACATCGCTTCTCCAACTTGATTTTCCGATTTCCTTATTAGCAAACCATTGCATTTTATCTGGAAAGTCATCCCACATTTTTTTTAATAATAATGGATTTCTATGAAAGCAACCTACGCAGTTGTCATTCCTCCAGATACACTTGTTACAGTTTTCATTATTGAATTATTCATCATACATCTAAATCTACTCCGTTTTCGTTAATAATCCTAAAAAATTCATCCTTACACTCGTGCATTGCCTTAACATATTCCTCGTGAGTATCATCTGGTGCGTATTTGGTATTGTTTCGCAAATAATTAAACATCATAAATGCCACGTTACGCCATTTGTGTCCATTTACTGCCATTTCAAATTCATCTTTAAAATCTGGCAAATCAAAGATTAATTTTGCTTTCATTGTTTTACAAAATTATCTAACAAACAGAAATTTACTTTGGGCTTCCTTGCCTCTCTATCCTTTTCGTCAATGGGTCTGCCATTTGCCTGTTCAATTTTTTTTATGATTTCAACATTTTTTAAATTGTACTCGTCTATTAATGAGTCTTGCCTACCGCCTCTACTCGCAGTTAGAATTAAGTTTGCAGGTATTTCATTTAATCTATTAATCCAATAATTTAAACTTTTAGTGTAAGCCCAAAACTCAACATCTTTGTTTTCTGCGCATATTTTTAGCCACATATCAAAATATTCCTGTGAATAAAAATCTCCGCTCATGTGTATTCTTATGTGCTTTGCTTCTTTAGGTATCTCTGGAACACCACCGTTACGCAAAAAGTCAAAGTTTTTCCACCTATGTTCTCTAACGGCAGGGAATCTTTCCTGCATTGCTGAATAGCATCTATACGCTTTACTTTTGTTGTTAAACTTACCTGTATGTCTATCTACTTTTACTAAGCATTCTAAAGCAAATGGGCAAGTAAAACCACTTGGTAGATTCCATTCATATACTATTCCATCATAGTATTTTGTTTTTCTTAAAAATTTCATTATTTTAACTTTTTATAAACTTGGATTAATAGATAGTTACAGGCAATACTACGACCACTCCGCAAAAGACAGAATGTGTGCTATAATATCAACTGTCCACCCATCGCCTATACAATCATACGCTTCATCATAAGACAATATTTTTGTGTAACCAATAGGTAGTGTTTGTAGTTTTTCAATTTCATTTTGTGAAAGGTGGCGATACACACCATCTTTTAACAAATAGTTTTCGTTCCATTTTCGGTGTCCGTTTGCAGTTAAGCAACCGCTTTTAGGATATGGATTTACTCTTGTGTACCCTTTTGCAACCGATTTTTTACCGCTTTCAGAAGTTAGCCATTTTACTCTACCTTTATCAGCCAACTCTCCAGAATAATCAAAAACATCAGAAGTTGTAATTCCTTTGTCGTTCGGCTGCTTAACTCTTGGAATATTTGTCCAATAGTATCTCGGTCTATTTTGAGCAGAAACTAACTTACTATTTATTGAAATAGGTTTAACTCCTAATGTTTCTGTAATTATTTCAGTAGCCTCTTTGTTGCCGTGTGTGTTTTCAAGTAAAAAGTATTTTGGTTTTACTTCTTCAAGTAATCTAATATACTCCCAAAACAATTTACTTTCAGGGTGTTCAAGCCCCTCTTGGTTTTTATTCAATCTTGAAATCCCTTTACAAGGTGAGCCACCTATCAATAAATCAATTTTAGGTAAATCACTACCTTTCACATTTAAAACACTACCTAATTGAATGGTATTCGGATAGTTGAATTGAGTACATTTAATTGCGTGTCGCTTAATCTCGCTTGCAAAATATTCTCTTAGTTGATGTCCTGCACGTTCTAACGCTATTTGTCCGCAGGAAATACCGTCAAAAAGAGATAGTACATTAATACCCGTACTGCCACTAACATCGTGTATAAGCAACTGCGGTTTCGGTTTTTCAAACAAAGCTTTCTCTTTACTCATTGCTTTTATTTTAATTTATCAAAATTTAGAATAACAGGTAGTTATATTCCAATTTTATTACTGTGCTTGTTCATCTCTACAACAAGGCATACATTGTTGAGTACATTCTGTATTGCCATACTTGTCTCTATCATCACAATAAAACTGTTGGCTTTTCCCTACATCATTAGATATATCTTTAACTCTCAACCCTTTAATGTAGCTATGATAGTTTATTGACTTATCTGCATTCTCAAGATTGTCATAATACCAATCAATAATTACCCCTTTGGGTTGCTTTGTATTTACATCTACAAGTATATCGTGAAAATTAAAATAAAAATCAGAACACAAAGCAATACCGCCAACTTGGTCAGCCACCCAACCGTAGTTAAGCATTTCTTGTTTGTTGCAGAATTTATTAAGATATTCATTGCAAACAGATTCGTATATTTTTTTTATTTCTTTAATCTTCATATTCTGGTTCATTATCTTGTAATAAATCTACTAATTGATTATCAAAGGCTTCATCAATCATTTCTTGAGTAATCCAATAGGGTTTCTTGTCCTCATTATAGATGTGCGTTATGTCCGCACTTTCTTCTGGAGGGTATGAGTCCTCCCATCTGCCATAATGCCCACCGTCGTAATGGTAATCAAATGAAATTTCTAATTCAAATTCTTGCCCTGTCTCATCATTAAAAAAATAAAGTGTGCCGTCCATGATAGTTTTAGTTTATTCCTCTCGCCTGTAATGCTATTAAGACTTGAGGATGGTTTGAAAATAAATTTACATTATAGTTCTCATCAGTCATAATCATTTCAGCAATCCTGTCAATATTGGCTAATAGGTATTTGCTAATATCATCTGTGGCTTTGTCTATATCAGCAATCATGTCTTTAGCCAATGATATGTTAGTCTGGGCATCTAAGTTAATCTTCTCCTCAGCCTCTGCCATTGCTGACTCAAATATTATCTCTATTACCTCATTTTGCTCATTATCGCTCATTCCATTGACCTCTACAAAGTGTTCTTTCTGCCATTGGTAGAATTGTTGGTATCTCATCTTAATCCGTTTAATATTTTTTTAGCATTGTCTTTAAGATTATCAGCAGGTTTTTGTGGTTCTTGCCTGTCTGGGAAATACCATCCCTGCCAACCATTCTTAATACATTTCTCCATCATGGCTTTTACTACTTCAACTTTTTCTTTCTTAATATCTCTAACATGATAACTAATGCCTTTGGCAGTAAGTGGTTTTTTTATTTGATTACGATATTCCAGAAAGTCTATTAGTAACTCTAATTGTGCTTCATCTAAATCAACATCAAGGCTACTGAGTGCCTTGAGTTGTTTTTGACCTATATTATTATTATAATAAGAATTATATAAAGGGGTGTTTTTTTTGATACCCCCCTTAGTGTCAATAGTGCCTAAAGATGAAACCCTAATAAATTCAATGGTTTGAGGAGGGTTGCAATACCCTTTTACCCCTGTGTTAATTTTAACACCCCCCTCTATTTTTTTTGATACCCCCTCCTTTTGTTTTTGATACCCCATATTTATTGCTTTTTTTCTAATAATAATCTCATTTGCTGCATTGCCACCATAGTCATTGTCCGTTAATTCAACATCAATATATCCTCTGTCATGTAATATGTTGCGGTATTTTCTAAACTTAGATATAGACCAACCTAAATCATCTGAGGCTTTCTTTGCGCTTATTCTAATAGGTCGCTTTTGGTAATATAAGTACTCATATAGAAAGAACGCATCACTAAGAATAAACCTACCCTCAGTAGGATGATACACTATGATTCTATTTTCCATTTGCATAAATTTTGACCAAATATAAAACAAATTATTTTAACTTTGTGTTGGTTTTTAAATTTTTTATTTTAATTTTACAAAAAAAAGAAAATGAATAGTAAAACACTTAACGCATTATTTGACCATTACGAAACCTCTCCCACAAGGTTTATTCTATGGTTAGAGGAGATAGGTGCGGACACAAAGAACCTGCACTCTACTGTATCATTACACCGAACAGGCAGGAATAAGATTAGCAAGTCTTATCAAGGGTTATATATATCCTACTTCAAGATGCTACAACTACAAAGAGTTGGAAAGATTACAAGAGACGAATTTTACTCATCTATTAAATAATTTAAAATGAAAACTAAAGCGATTGCAAAAGAGTCAGCAAGGCTCGTTGAGACCAAGTACGGAAAGAAGTACCCACTTAAAATTGATGAAAACGGAGAAGAAAAGACCATCTGGCTTAAAGCTGATGACCCTGTTGCTCCCAAAGTAAAAGCCAACATGGAGTTGCAAGTGTACTATCAAGCAAAGGGCGCACCCACTATTGAGATTGTTGGCATGGTTGAAAAACAAAATTACAACACCAATGATATTGACAAAGATATTGCGGTGCTTGGCAAGGCTTGGATTGACATCTACAAGGGCATAACAGGTAATCTGCCAGATATTCCTGCGGAGCATATTATCTCTGGGGTTAATACCGTATTTATTACGTTAACAAAAAAATATTAAAGATGGAATGGATTAAAAACTATGTGAGTTATAGCCAAATCAATTCATTCTATAACTACCGAAAGGACTTTGTTAACAACTACATCTATGGAATTGAGTCTGAGCCGAACGACTATATGTTGTTTGGCAAGGCTTTTTCTGAGGTCTTAGAGGACTATTGCAACAAAGGTTCTTACACTCAGATTAGTAGCAATATAAACGAGGTCATTAACAAAATAGAAAGCCACATCAATATTGGCAATGGTACTGCTGAGAAGCGCATTGAATGTAGTTTGCCATACCAGACTAATTGTGATGAAGACCCTAATGTTATAGGTTACATTGATTGGCTTTCAAACGGTCTTATTGTTGACTATAAGACCGGCAAGAAATGGACTGACAATGACCTGTACCAAAACAAGCAACTATTAATTTATGCCTATTGGTATTACCTGCAATATGGAGAGATTCCTAAGGTTGCTATTATTAACTGCCCTACCAATTATTTTGTGGGTCAAAAAGGATTGCAACTTACAGGAGAGGTCATCTATTTTGAATATAAGCCAACGCATGAACATATCATGGAAGCAATGCGATGGCTAACAGGAGGTATTAATGATGCTTTAGCCTATATTCAAGCCAATCACTCAACACAAAGCGGTATTGATGATAGTCTAATCAAACTATACATCAACGCTAAGAAAAAGACAGACGAATGGAAGTCTAAGGCTGATGAATATAAGGCTAAACTTGAGCAAATGTTTGAGGAGGCTAAGATAGATAGATACGACTCCTATAAAGACGCATTATTCTACTCTAATACAAGAGTTGCCTATCAATATAGCGACAGAGTTAAAGAGGCTGAAAATGCCCTTAAAATGCTTAAAAAGGCTGAGGAAGAGTCTGGGGAAGCAACTGTAAAATCACAAACTAAATTTTGGACTTATAAACACAGTAAATAATGTGGAATATAGATGAAATAGAAAAAGTGTTATCATTAATTGAGGTAGCAATTGAATACAGAGAGGACAACCACAACCCAGAAGCATTAGCAATTAAGATTACTGAGTTAATTAATCTATATCCATCAAGTTCGGAGGCATTAGCCTCCGCAACTTACCACAGAGACAACCAAAGGAGAATTGAATACAACAATGTGGTGTCTGCAATAAAGAACAAAACTCTGGGTAAAGAGATGGCAGGTGTTACCTCAGCATCTAACTTAACTAAGTACATTGATTCAAGGATTGCTCACTATAATTACATAGTTACAAAGGCTGAGAGATTAAACAGGGCAATAACTCATGCAATGGATGGTTACAGGTCTATTCTAAGCCATGAAAAGGAGGCATTTAAAATAAATCATCAGAATTTTTAAAATTTATTTTTTTATTCCAATGTATTTTTTTAATTTTGGGTATCAATAACAACAAAAGCAAAAAATCATGGAAAATTTAGTAATCGGATTCGCAACACAATTTTACACGCTTTGGTCTTACAGGACAGATGGGGTATATGTAACAGACGCTTATGGCAATCACCATAAGACAGGTAGTGTTACTCATTACACCTACCACAAGAACGTCACCAAGTCATTAGACAAGGTTAGAGAGCAATATCCTAATGTATCTATTGATGAAGAGTTAAGAGGCAAGACAAGGGATTTTAGTATTAAGGGTAAGGAAGAAAAACCCTCTGGATATTTTTGGTTTGGTAAGTACTATGGAAAATTGATTACCGAAGTTGCGAAAGAAGATTTTGGTTACTGCCAATGGGCAGTTGAAAATGCCTACGATAATCAAATTGTTGAATGTATCAAGGCTACGGATGAATGGGTAGCCTATGAGGCAAAATTAAAGCAGGAAGAAGAAGATGCCCTTTCTGAAATTGAACATATCAAAGAGGGTCAAGTTGTTGAGTTGACCTTTAAAAGCAATGGCTTTAACTCTTGGTGGAGTGATGGAGGAAAGATAGAATACGTTGACCATGAATACTCTGATTCCCAAGTTAACGGCTATGATAGGACTATGACAGATGCGCAAATAGATGGATGGGATGGAACTATAAGGGTCATACATAAGGGATTAAAGCACGTTAACGGTCGCTTTCCATACACTATGCCGATGATTAACGGCAAATGCGTAAGGGCTAAGAACAAAACGTTTGAGGTAACTATATCAAAAATTGTTCATAAACAATACTACTGCAATCAAGTACAGTTGACTATTGAAATTGATTAATCATCTGGGGCTTAACCGCCCCTCTACTTAAAACTATATTAAAATGAATCAAAAGATTGAAACCGCAATTAATGAGATGTCTAAAGACTTCATCACATTTGAGAAACATGAATTGTTAAGGCTATATTGGTACTTTGCTAATAGGCAGTATCAAGATGGGTTATTTATTGAAAAGCCTACCAAAGACAAATTGCCAATAGAAGCGCTAAAAATGTCATCTAAACTGCACAATCAGTCTAAATTAGACTTGTTGAACAGAGAAATTTTGGAATTGGCACTACCCCTTATATGCAGGGCAACTAACGAGCATTTCTATATTAATGGGGATGAAATTACTAACGGAGGAAAGGAGGGTAACGATATAGGCATTACCTATCACAATGGGTATTATAGGTTTACAGTTACAGGACACAGGCAAGAGTTTTTACATTTCCAAGACCTGCTAAACTTTACAGTAGAATGGTTGAAGAATTAGAATATCTCAGCGTTGAGTTGTTGTCTGGAGCAATTACCATCAGCACTATGTTTAATACATTAGGTGTTAGTGTTTCTGATAGGCAAATGCAATGGGCAACAACTATTTTAGGTGTTTATCGTGAGCAATGGAACAATTTAACCATTAGCCAAGAGGATGCCATAAAACTATTAATTGATAACCTTACAACAGACCTAATTTATGTACTACAATATAAAAATTGATGGAAAAATAGTAGAATTGGCGCTTAGCCCTGCTATGCTATACGCCTCACTTAAAGAGATATGTCCAGATGAATATACGGCTAATATGGTCTATAACAATAGAGATAACATCTACTCGTTTCACAACAACGGCAAAGTAGTTTACATTCAAAGAACAGAAATCACAATCTATGCACTATTTGAAGAAAGTCTGCCAAACACAATAGCAACTTTTAGAGATAAGCACTCAGCAACAATGGCTAAATTAGAATATGAGCATCTTGATTATGAATCTGGTCTTAAACCTAATTATCAAATCCAAAAAATTCAATTGATATGTCCCAACGAACGATAGCGCACGAAATCTATACCAAAGGCAAAGAGTTGAAGTTTAACCACAATAGTAGAAAACTTCATAAATTCATAAACGAATATGGCTACAAGATTACTGCCATAGACTATGCCATCAATTTTGGTCATAACTACGCTGATAAATACATGATTGAACACAAGACCTTAATTATTAGATTCAGCGATTACCAGACAAGAAAAACATTTACAAACGAATATGTAAAACAATGCAAAATACTAATATGCGACCCAATCTAATGCTTGACGATTACAGGGAAACTTACATCGACAAAATACCCTCAGAAGAAAAAGAGGAAATGATAAAGTTAGGATTTGATATAGCCCAAAACACCTTATCTAAAATGTTTGGCATACATTCAAATGAATTTATCCGCAAGGGCTATAACGATGCTCCAATACTAAATTACATTAGATGCCTATACTTCTACACCCTACACGATGTATTATACATTCCAAGTATATATATTTGCGACAAGCATAACATACAGAAGATTGAACTAAAACACATGATTAAAGAGATTGCCACATCCAGAAGTCCTAAAATTAAAAGAGACGTTGGCAAAATTCTAAATACACTTACTTAGCCATTGTTACGGAGGGAATCAGCACGTTAAGAGATTCCCTCTTTTTTTTTGCAAAATTTACCCACCAAGCACCAATGGGCTTAGGTATTCCTAACTTCTCAACCGCCCATCCTTTACCATCTTGAAACTCTTGTTTGTAAGTGCCTAACTTTAGGTGTAACTGCTCATTGAGGTAAGTATTAAAGGCATTGTTAATCTTGTATCGTGTGTTAATCATCTGCCATTGGTTATGAGTATGACCTGTAATTATCATGTCAGCATCTGGCACAATAGATGAATAACGCATAACGGATTGAGTACCTTGAGATACAACACCACCCCATAACCCATGATGATAGAATACAGTATATTTTAGCGTAGGGCTTCTATATTCTTCGCTTTTAGCATAATTATAACGTATTGTTAGAAAACCTTGATAGTTGCCATGTATAACAGGACTGCCTAATTTTCTTAACTCATAACACAACCACTCCAAAGGGTCAACTTGTATGTTCTTCGTTATAGACGTTTCATGGTTACCATCTGAGATAAGCACTATATTCTTGGCATAAGGCTTCAACCACTCAACTGCATCTAAAACCACCTTTTGTAGATAGTTAGTACCAAGATGCTCTGACCTCAATTTATTACTTCGCCTAAAATCGTTTCTGCCCTCCATTAAATCGAAGAAATCGCCAATAATGACTACATACCCATCTTGAGCCTTAACCTCCTCTAAATGCCGTTTAAATACGTCTCTTTGGCAATGCTTACTATCCCAATGTACGTCTGAGGCAAATAAGAAAGGTTTTAGGTCATCTTTGTTGAGATTAATGACCGTACTCATTGGTTCAACCTGCTGAATATCCATATACGTTTTTTTCTGGAATCCCAATTTCCAAACAAAATAAACCCACATCAAAACATGGGCAATCTTTGGCTACATTAGGAAAGTCCCTGTGTCCTAATATTTGTATATTTTCATACCTACGAGCATAATATTTTAGGTATATCTCTAAGGTCTTTTTTTGGTCTGGTGTTCTGGTGTCAGCAGGTCTGCCTCTTAACTTTCCACCTGCATATACTATGTGCCTACTCATTGTATTGTAATGCTTAACACCGTTGGTAATCTCCCAACTATCTACCATGTTATCTGAGTCGTAGGGGTGTAACATCACTATTGAGCCATCTTGTTGAATTAGGTCAGAATAACCAACCCTTGACCATCCTCTACCAATAGGCTTTGGGGCGGTATGCCAATCCTCTATTTGTTCCTTAGTTACAGGGAAATCTGGCTCAGTATATGTGCAATGGACAACTAAGTATTTAAGTTTTTTCATTCAATTTGCTTTTAGCCCATCTTAACATTGCGTCTCCTCCCCAAGCATCATACATAATACTTCCGCATCTGGGCTTACCATCCTCATCAGTATATCTACCTTTGTCATAGGTTTTAGCCCTTGACAGAAAAGAATAAGTCCTGCGAATTGTTGTCCAACTCAAATTCTCACGCTTGGCGATTTGATTCGCTCTTGCCCAACCTACCAAAGTACCGCAATCAATATTATTATCTTCTTTAAACTTTAGGGCTTTCTTGGCATTGCTAACCGCTCCATCTGGATAATCACTTGGCATCTTTTACTTTTTTTTCTTTCCTTTCTTTCCTCCTCCGTAACCTTTCTTTTTTCCTTTCTTCATTAGTAAATAGTTTTTTGATAATTTTAAATAACTCCACCACATAGGGCAATACCTGTATAACCCATTTTAACGTATCTAAAATAGCCGTTCTTCCTGTTGGGGTAGTTATAGTTAACTTTGTACCGTTTATCGCTTTAACCTGCCCTAAAACGGTTTTAAAGCCATTTCTGCCTACTATATAATCCCCTTTCTTCATTATTTCTCTCTTAGGTGTTGCATGACTTCCTCCATGACCTTAGTATTTTTTTCAATGATAATCTGATTCTGGCTCATATTAGTACGATAACATTCAATAACCTGTTGCTCCAGAGCAGTCAATCTTTGATTGGTATGGTTGTACTGTTGCCAAAGGGTATAAGCCATTGCAGTCATCATTCCGAACATGACCACAATAGCAAACCCATTAGACTTAACCAACTTTTCAAATATAGGTAGTAACGTAATTAATTTCATAGCCCTTGTATTTTACGGATAATCACTTTGTTGCCCTCTGAATCGGTAACATAAAAATTGCTATCCAATTCCTTATTAAAATAATCACGCTGGTCTATCTCTGGAAAGAACGATTGCACCTTACATCGGTTTTCGGTATATACCAAAATCCTTCCTGTTCGTGCGTTTTCCTTTTCTGACCAATCTTGATTCGTTTCCGTAGCGTTCATAAACCGGTCAACCGTAAACCATATAATATCGCCCCCATTCACTCTTGCAATCCATTTGCCCTCGTATCCACCTCCGAACTTTTGTCGTGTCATTACAAAGAATCCATATCCGTACATATCACGAATTATTGTATTTACTGGTGCATACAACCTTGACAATTTTTCCCTTTTCATTAACCTTGCAGCATCCAACCAATTAAGATTCTCATTACGGTAGATTATATTAAAGGCGTAATCAGCAACTTGTGCAGAATCCATTAGTTTATCAATCGGCTCAATCACATTTACACCACTATTCGGTAACGTCTTGCTTTCGTAAACCATCAAATACGTCTGCGAATCGGATGTGCCGTTGGTTTCTGCATCAGCTATAAACGTAAATGGTTGGTAATAGATAGTGTCTGGAACTTGCGCCTTTGTAGCCTTGGCA
>CENS01006956.1_pt1 | contig 11274 bp, 4 predicted proteins | sample 530201 | NCBI WGS metagenome assembly CENS01 (sample SAMEA2619747, study PRJEB7988) | marine metagenome | biome: marine biome (ENVO:00000447); feature: surface water layer (ENVO:00002042); material: "saline water (ENVO:00002010), including plankton (ENVO:xxxxxxxx)" | depth 5 m | reverse complement strand
AGCTGTTCCACTTGAATATCCGACACTTACTGGAGATGTACCTGCTACAATCGCAATACCTTTTGCACTTGCGGTGGAATCAGACAATCTTGCTAAAGCAATTGTTCCTGTTAATTGTGTAGCAACTATACTTTTGTTTGTTAAAGTCTGTGTAGCTACTGTAGAAACTAACTCGCCATCTCCTCCAGGCGGTAATGTAAGTACATTAGTTACACTAGCAGAATGAGGTTGAGATTTAACGGTTTGACCATGTGAATTATTTTCACAATTTAAAATTAAAGTACCAGGATTTGTGTTGCCTTTTACAACAACTTTACCAGTTCCATGAGGAGCTAATTCTATATTTGCATTAGATGTAGTAACAATATCCTGACCATTCATGTCCAAATTGCCGCCTAATTGTGGGCTAGTGTCGTCTACAACATCATTCATATCTCCTGAGCCTGCTCCTGCTTGCCCTTGTGGCCCTTGCGCTCCTACTATATTATTTTGTTTTACCCATTTAGTTCCAGAAGATTGATATTGTGCCACATCTCCCTTAGATGCAGCAGTTAAAGAACTCGATCCGTTTGTATCTTTCCATGTTAATCCACTTCCTACGTCTGCTGTAAATAAAAACAAATCTAAATTAGCTAAAGATGATGTAGGAAAAGCTATGCCAGTAGTCCATTTTGTAGACGAACCATCAGCTCCATCTGAACCATCAGCTCCATCTGAGCCAGAAGCACCAGTAGCTCCAAGAATATTTACTTGTTTTACCCATTTAGTGCCACTTGACTGATACTGAGCAACATCCCCTTTAGCAGCAGCCGATAAACTAGACGATCCATTAGTATCAAACCAAGTTAATCCACTTGACACTACGGCTGTAAATAAATGCAAATCTCCATTAACTAAAGACGATGTAGGAAAACTATTACCTGTAGACCATTTTGTATTTGATCCTGTATTTCCCACATTACCTTGTGCGCCAGTTGCGCCAATTGGTATGCCTAATGCTAAAGCTCCAGTAGCTGCGGTAAACGATGCTGTAGCATCACCTCCAGTTGATACATTAGATGCAGAAACACTAAGAACTCTTCCATAAACAGCTTCCAAAGCCGTACCATTACTATCATATGCAATTACTCTATTGGCATTATTAGATGCCGTTGGATCATAAGGAAAATCTAATTCTCCAGTTGTTGCTAAATCTCTTTGTGTGCTTTTTGCTAGTTTAATACCACGCTTGGCTTTTTCATCTAGCTGTTGTTGCATCATTGCTATCGTATCTAAATCAGCTTCTAATCCAGCAGCCGTTAATGCGCCACCAGTAGTATATACAGAAGTACGAGAGTAGGGGAGTTTACCTATTAATGTTATTTTTTGGCTAGACGTTGGATAATTACCAGACGTAAAAGATACCGAACCTGTGCCATCCGAACTAATGGAAACAGTATAATGGGTGCTAATTGTCTTAGTCGTAGAATCGACTAAAACCTCTATATCGCTTGTAGCATTTATCTGAAAACTAAAGGCAAATGGTCCTGCGCTACCGTTTCCTGTATATTGCTTCCTTCTCAATGTATCGTTTACATTAAATGTTGCCATATTAGTAGTCCCTTCTTGTTTTTATACACTATTCACGAGCGTTAATCAAAGAATTTAAATTAAGGTCTATTTTCTTTAAATAATAAACCGCTCTATTATCTGCTTGATGCACTATATTATTAAGGTATTTAGCCTTTTCTTCATTTGTCGTTTCTATTTGTTCTGTTTGACCGTAATACGTTACGTTTTTACTAAAATAATAATCTTGTTGCATTTCAAATTGTAATTGTTTTAATAAAGATTGATCTTCTTTATAACCAGCATCACCAGGCATTTTAAATTGATTATCAATAACAGCTGCAATTTCCAGTAATTGATTGTATTGTACTTGATTTAATTTTACCCCACTAATTTTTTTAGAAGGCATATCTATTCCTACACCAAGATCCATTATTTCTTTATCAAACTGAGAAAACTCGCCATCTATTTCATAGCTTTTTCTTATAGGGCTAAATACTTCGTAATATTCGCCAGTTCCTTGAGGAACAACTTCTCCCCATCTATTTATTTTTGGTGGAACTTTACCGCTAAAAAATGGATTGCCAGCCATAGCTCTATTTAATGCTTTGTAAAAACCTATTAATGGTGGAGATAATTCTGTAATTAATGGACCTCTATATCCGCTATCGTTTACAGCAAAAGGAAAGGCATATCCTTCAGGTGGTAAAGCTGTGCCAGAAGCGTCTTTATTTATAGCTGTTTGTTCTATGCTACGAGCAAAAGCACCAAAAGTAGGTGTACCAGCTAAAACTGCTGCGGTACTTTTTTGTGTAACCAATTCTGTAAATCGTGTAATTTTATCTAATTTAGTAGGATATAATACATTATTAAACAGTTCAGATATATCGCTTATACCTTCTAACATTGGCATTTCACTTGCGTATTCTGCCATAGCTAATGTTGCAGCCAAACCTACAGCTTCTACTTTACTTAAATCTTCTTCATGTTGTGCATAATAAACAAAATCTGCTGCTACTGCTAACATACCTGAAGCTGGTTCAAATCTAGCATAACTTATACATTCATAAAGATCGTCATCATTATCCCTAGAACAAAAAGAGTAGGGCAGTAACCCTTTACGCTGCCAAGCTTGTCTAGCTTTATAATCTGTAGGGCCTCCACCAGTTGCAAATACATTTTCTCCATAACCTCCGTTCCAGGTTAAATACGATAATGCACCCATTACTGAAGTTCCTATAGCAAATTTAGCTAAAGCTCTATCCGCAGCTATTTGATCTCCAGACCAATAATCTCGCACAACTTTAAAAATACCTAATGGTCCATATTGTGAAGTTTGCCCTATAACATTTGTTGGTGTTTTAAAAAATGCTGTTCCTAAAATTTTAACAGCTGGATGCGCCATAAAAGAACTTAGCTCGCCTAATGTTCCTTCTATTGGTTCTTGAAAAGCAAAATATCGTGCAGCATCTTCTGATTCTGTTCTTATATCTTGCGGAATATCTTCTATTAATCGTAAATATTCTGCTTTTTGAATATTGGTTGCTTCTTCTATACCAACTTTAGGCAGCACTTCTTCATACAATTCCATACTGCGTCTAAAAGCTAATACTCTAGCTTCTCCACCAGCACCAAGAACTTTAAAAAATTCATCTTCAGCAACAAGAAATCTTCCAGATAAACGATTATATGTTCCTATTAAATCAAATACTTTGCCTGTCCAAGAATTAGGATCAATATTAAAATTATCAGCTGTAAATGATTTACGTCTATTCATATCTATTTTAGAAGTAAAATCGGATGGCTCGTCTTTTATTAAACTTTTGCCACTTAATAGAAAAGCATCCATAAGAGTAAGACGCATACCTTCAGACCTATAAATCCATTCTTTAGCATACGATCTTTGATTACCTAAACCTAAACTTGTTCTAGCATATCCTATACCGCCAGCAAGAGCGTCTACAGGCATTTGTATAACATTATTTAATCCAGTAGAAGCTATATTAACAACGTGCGTTCTTAATGAGGTTAAAACACCCATAACATAAGCTTCTGCTACAGCATCTAAAGTTCTTGCGGCTAATGATCTTTCTAAAAAAACTTTTTTTCCGCTGTCAGGTAAAGTTATGTATTTTTCCATCATGTATTCAAATGTTTGTTTATCGTCAAAACTATCGGCCCAATCAGTTAAAGCTCCAGACCTTGTGTTTATATCTAAATTTAATGAGCTTAAATTTCTAACTACCGATAATCCTCTTCCGTATTCACTTAAATTAGCAGCTATATTAGACGCTAGTTGTTGTTCTGCTGCTGCCATACGTAGTACTTTACCCATTGCTAAATTTCTAGCATCTGGCTCATTTACTTCTTTTGCAATTTGATAAGCTTTTTTAACTTCAGAACGCCAGTTAACTAATGCTAAAATACCAGCTAAAAAATCTTCTGCTGGTAAAATTTCTCCAGGCTTTCTTTTTAAAAACTTTTCTGCATTTAATATAATACCATTTTTTTCAGCCATATTTAACATATCGGCCATAGTTAATGTTCCACGTTTAGCAGCATCAAATAATTTTTTATTTTTTATTTTAATATTTTCAAAAACTATATCCATACTATCATCAGTTATTTCAGGTATAACTCGTTCTAATTGATCTACAATTTTAATAAAATTAACACCATCTCCTGCTTCAGGGATATATTCTTCTATATTTTTTAATTCATCCTCTTCAATACCACGAACTATAATTCTATTGTTTTCTATAGATACTCTTTCTACAGGTCCTTTAGGCAATATTTTTTCTTCAGCCTCTTGTATTCTTTCATCAAGACGTTCTTTAAAAGGTTTTTTAGGTTTTGGTGTAAATCTACCTGCTACCTCTACTTCTTCAAATACAGGCTGCTCTTCATTAATTTGTAGCAATTCATCTTTAGCTGCATTGTCTTGAGCTACCTCATCTTCAGTAAGTGTAGCATCCATAAGATTTTCTGATTCATCACCCCCTATTAAACTTTCTGTAACTATATTTGGATCAGTAGCCATTAGCTGGTTCCCTTTCTTCTAACATGCCTTCTGTTGCTATAGCTCCAACAGAGAAAAGGGATATTCCCTTCATAACTTTTTCTCGAATTTCTGGAGTTATTGTAATAATAAAGCGTTCTTGCCCTGTATCATCATATGCACTAAATACATCTTCTACATCTTTTAATGTTGATGTTGTATATTTATAATCTTTTATTTTTAAATTTTTATTGATTACATTTTTTGTAACAGAAGGTATTTTACTATCATAAAATTCTATTAAACCAGGCTCGTTCCATCTTTGTTTATGAACCTCACCAGAAGAAAAAGCTATAGAGTCATATCCTTCTTCTACGGCTACACGCAATAATCTTTTAATAGCCAAAGCTGTCCATTTATCTGTATCTTGAACATAAGGACCTCTAGGAACATTTTGCTGCTTTAAAGACTTTCTTTGTTTTACTAATTCCGCTCTTTCTTTTAATTCTTCATCATATTTTCGATTTATTGTTACGCCATCCTCTAAAAAAGGCATTTCACCGCTAGCATTTAATTCTGTTAATCGTTCTTTAATAGCTGTTAATTCTTTTGATGTTGTATCGGTTTTAAATGAACCTAATCCAGCTCTACCACTTCCTTGTTGCGCCCAGTCAGATTGTAATTCATCGACATATAAAACTTTTTCTCCATTTGGCCCTGTTCTATCTGTCATTCTTACATGGAAAATAATGTTCTTTTCATTTTCTCCACGCCAATGTGCAGACGCTCTAAACTCAGAAAGTTTTGCTTCAGAATTAGCTAGTCCTTGTTTTTCCAATAATGTTTTATAACGTATATTTTCTTCTTCTGTTAAAGCTTTACTGTTATATGTATTATTTTTTATTGCCTCTAAATCATATGCTCCAGCTGCAAAATCTAATGTTTTTAATTCTTCAAGCTCATCTGGTGTAAGTTTTAATTTAACGTAAGAGGGATCGCCCTCGTAATTCTTATTTCGTATTAAAAACTCACGGTAATTTGTACCGCCTTTTTCTGTAAATCGTTCATGTACTGTAGGTCCACCTTCTACAATATTATCTTTAGGAGGGTTATTATCGCCTAATGCTGGCATGTCATCGTCAGGCCTTATATCTTCAGGATACCTTTGACCATCTTCAAACTGTATTATGCCATCATCCAGTAGCCTAGCTTGCATTTGTATTTGTGCTTCAGATAGACTTGAAACCTCAGCAAATTGACTGCCAGCACTATCTTCTAACACTAAATAATTTTCATTTCCTGTTATTCTATAACCTTCATCATTTGACCAACTGTAATAAGGATCATTATCATAAATTTCTGTTGCTTCTTTCATTATTTGTTCTTCTATTGTATCTCTATTTACTTTTCCTAACATAAACACAACTTTTTCCATTGCCTCTACATCGCCTGATTCCCTTGCTGCATCCATATCACCTCTAAATTCTCTTTCTTTTGATTCTCTTACAATAGACTGCCACCCATTTTCTGCTGATAATTCATCAAATCTTCTATTTGCTATAGGTGTTAAAACAAATTGATCGTAATTATCTAAACTACTTCCGCCTGTATAATCCTCGTATAAAGAATCAAATCTTTCGCCAATCATTTGCTGTACCATAGGTTGATCATTTGTAGGTTCTATATTTATTTCATAATCTTCTGCATAAGGATTATCCATATCATCAATTCTGCTACCTTTTTTGCGTATTTCTTCTAATTCCACATGATTATTATCCAGGTAATCTATAACTTCTTGCTTGGTAAATTTTTTACCTTGAAACGCATCGCCCAGGCCACTCCAATCCAGCTCTTCTTTTTTAACTTTGCCTTCTAACATATTAGTAAATTGTTCTATGCTGCCAAACTTTTCTTGTTTTACATTACCTACTTCTTCTCGAAGCTGAGAATAAAACCCTAAATCGTCTATAACACGCTCTGGTTTCTTACCTATAGTAATATTACCGCCCATAGTACCTAGCGTATTAGGATCAACATCTATATCTATTCTTTGTATTAAATCTTTTGTTTTTTGTAATAAATCAGGTGTTCGTGCTATATGTTTAAATCCTTGAATAACACCTTCTGCTAAATAGCCAAATCCTAATTCTTCTAAACCATTCTGTAAACGGCCATATAGTTTTCTATACGCTGGAGCATCTTCTGGTACTTGGCTATCTATAACTTCTAAAAATTCTTTTCCTATATTAAATTCTCTTAGCATTGTAACTAATCCACCGTCTTCAGGATTAAATAACATAGCTGATACTGCACCTCTATTAACTATTTGCGGTATAGATGTTCCTGCTCCTCTTGTTAAAGCCATACCAGCTATAAATTGTGTTATACCTCGACCAAAACCTTCCACCATAGAATTGCCTCTAGGTGTAGTAGGTAATTGCCATTCAGGAATATCTGTAGGTTTTTGTTCTTGCCATCCAAATCCGTCTTCTGGTGTAAATGTTATATAACCATAAGGAACAATATTATTTAACACTTCGCCCATTTCGCCAGTCATATCTATAAAACCATTAGCTGCATCCATAACTCCGCCAGCAACAGCACGGCCTGTAGCTTTGGCTATACCGCCCATAGTAACGTTATCGGTATCGCCCATATCTAAAGCCATATCGCCTTCACCCATAACCATAGGCTCAGGCTCAGGTAGATTTACTTTTGCACGAAACCTGCCATCTTCATCCTCAACGTAATTATAATTATTCGTTAATCTTACAGATGCGTCATTTTCCATTTCTTCTATTAAATCAATATCAGGCATTATTCCATTTCCGTAATTAATCTTTCTAATAAAGCTTTTTGTCTTTTATACCCAGATAGTCTTTTTTCTTTAGATGGATACGTATGCATTGTTGCTAAAAGTTTTTCTAAATCTGCTTTTGTATAGGCATCAAAATCGGCTTTTTTTTCAAATTCTTCTTTATCGTAAGAGCCTCGATTTTCTAATTTATGAAAATTTGCTATGTTTTTAAATTCTTTGTAATACCCTTCTTGCATTTCTTTACTTTGTTTATCTACTAAAGCATCTAATTTTTCATTAACAAAACGTACAGCATCAAATTGTCCTAAATCATTTGTTAAAGGAGATTGTATTCTTTCATCTAACGGCATTTTTTTTAATTCTACATATTCTCTTGTTAGTTTATTAGTTATAAAAGCTAATAATTTTCTTTGTTCTGTAGTTACTGGTTTTCCTCCAGGTCCATAAACAATAAATGAATCGTCTAAACCTAATTCTGATTTTGCTATAGTAAGAGCTGCTTTTACATTTTTATCTTCCATAGCTATAACTTTGCCTAAATATTTTTCATAATCTGCTGTATTTATTAACTTATCTTCATAAGCAATAGCCACTTGAGCAAAATCTAATCTGTTACTTAATAAACGAGTTTCAAATCTAGCTAAGGTATCTTTATCAGATTTAATAAAGGTGTCTTTACTGTTAAAATCTTTTACAAGCGAACTATAATGATCGTCATTAGAATCTAAAATCTTAATATCAAGTAAAATCTTTTCAGCAGCTTTATCATCTTTATTAAATATTAATTGTTCATAGAAATTTGATTTTAATTTTTTTATTTCTCTTAAATTTTCTTTATCTTTTAATTCTTGTGCTTTATTAATTAAGTTATATCTTTGATCTTGTTGATCTATAAGTTCAGTTCTAAGTGTATTTCTTTCATCTATTGTTAAAGTGCTATATATATCCGCTATACGAGGATCTGTTATATTTCCAGTTGCTAATTGATAATTTTTATCTGATATAGAATCCTCATCGGAAACAACCCATTTTGCTATAGAATTTTTTCTATGTTCTAAATATTTAGCATCAAAAGCATCACTTATTTTTGTAGTAAAAGAATCACTAGCTCCTCGTATATCAACACCAAATGTCTTAAATATAATATTTCTTTTTTGTATTTGATAAACAGCATTTATACCACCTTCAATAGTTGTGCCAGTATCTATTAAACCTGGTAATCCGTTATCTAAAAAATCATCGGCTAAAAAAGTTAATGCTGCTTTATCCCTTTTAGCATTTTGCGCTATTTCATCATTAGCGTAGCTTTGCCAAGCAGAAGAGGCAGATACAGATAAAGTGGCATTTAATTTTTGTGCTGCTATAGGGCTTACTTCCATTAAAGCGTTAGAAAAACCTAATGTTACAGAATCTAATTGTTTTTGTATTTCTCCTGAAGGCGTACCATTTTGTAATCCAGCTGTTACAATTTCTACAAATGATCTTTTAGCTTGAGCTTCCATATTATTAGAACCAGCTAATATAGCTGCATCTCTTGCTGCTTTACCAAATATAGAATAATCATCTTTTAATACGTCAGGCTCTATTCCTGTAGACGCTGCCATTTCTAATTGTTCTTTTGTTACAGCTTGTGATGCTCCATATTCTGCACCTTCTATAGCTGCTGCATCTCCAGCTTCCTTAAAGAAATAATTAGACATTTTAGCCATAGCATCAGCAACATTAGAGAAATTTTTAGATTGCTCTTTGAGTTGTGTATAATCAACAGAAGGCAAAGAACTAATGCCTAATTGTGATTTATATACTGGGTATCTTTCTACCATTACAATATCGCTGTACTATAAGAACTAAATGGTTTTATTTTATTCATAGTCATTGCGCCTTGTCCTATTGTCATTAACGCAGACATTGTTCCGCCTCTTGCTGCATCTCTACCAGCCTGGCGATAATTTTCAGCCTGTGTTTGCGACATAGTTGTTATATTAAAAGCGGTATCTCTAGCCGTAATCCAATCTTGAACGCCATTACTTAAACTTTTAAATTGTATTAACAATGGCGAAGAATCGCTGGCAAAAGGATTTAATCCTCCTGCTGCTGATCTTGCTACTGTTAAAGCCATAGCTTCATTAGCTTCATCTAAAGCTTTTGTGCCTTGTTGTTTTGCTTTAGCAGCTTCTATTCTACCTTCTAATTGTATTTGATTAGCTTGCGCTTTGTAATACGCTTCTTGTGATTTTCCTGCTTGGTATTGACCATAAGCACTTACCGCTGTTGATACGGCTGCTGCTGCTAACATAACTTCTGTACCCATTATTTTCTCCCTACTATCATTGACTTACACTCACTTTGTATTCGATTCCCAGCATTGTAAAAAATAATGGCTGCGTTTGTGTAATGGTTAATTGTGATGTTCTTGAATACCCTAATAACGGCATAATTCTTTTTTCTCCAGTAAACGTAACAGGACCAGAACCTAACGTAACAGGGAGCTTGCGAAAGGGGATTTCCCAGCCATTGATAGCTAAGTTCTGGCTTTGATACAGAAAAGGTGTTGCTTCTAAAACTCTTCTTCTCTGTCCCTGCACATTACCGCTTGGTAATCTTGGTTCAAAAGGCATTGTAATTACTTCTATAGAATACGGTAATCCAGCTTCAACATAAGTAGATGGTATGCTGTCTAATGTTATATTTCCAGAAGATACCGTTTTATCCGCTTCTACAATATCATCGGCTACAACATCTAATGTTTTACCTTCTAAATGTGATAAACTGCCAGCTGTTGTATTAGTCGGTATAGCTACATCTGGAGAAGCTGCGCCTGAATAATATTGTATAGAGCTATCTGTTGTACGATCTTCATCAAATACTTCTACGTAATATTTAGCACCACTACTTAATGTCCGTTTTACAACTACATAAACATCATCAACATCAGTTGCTACATTTAAAAAAGTGCCATCGGTTATCCACCTAGCAGGAGCAACAACATTCTGCGCTCGTAATAATGTATAGGCTGCTATTCCGCCTTGTAGTTCCGCAGAAATACCTCTTGTATCTGCTGTAGCAGTACCATTAACAACTAATAACAAATCGCCTTCATCGGTAGAAGAGGAGGGCCGTAATGCCATATCTTGCGGATTAATAATAAGATGTGAACTTAGCAAAGATATATTAGTAGATACATAACTTAATTCGCTATCCGAAAAACTAAATTCTCGTAAAGCTCGGCCTGATCGTTGTATAAACAAAGTTCCGCTTTCCGCAGCAGCAGGTCTTATACCATGTTTCATACCACGCCTTGAAGATGATTTTACAACAATGTTTGTCGGTGTAATAGGATCTAAATCTGCTTGTGGCACAAAAAACTCTGCGCTATCGGTAAATATTTGTAAATCTCTACCAGAACGTAAAGCAACAATAGGATTAACTTGGTCGGTATCAAGTTCTGCAGCTATAGCATCATCGGCTAAACTTTCTGTAGGAAAAAATTCGTAAATCAATCCAACTTTAGAACCCCATAACGTATTTACTAAAGATTTAGAACCGCCCATATATAAACGCCCTTCATGGAACGTACAGCTACGTGGCCATCCTCTTGTTGTTGACCAGGCTGGTTCGTAATACGCATCTAAACTCCAGTCGCCTTGTGCTAATGTATTGCTATCAAAAAAAGGTATCTCAACAGTAGCTTCAGCTTCCGTATTACTATTTACCTTAACAACTCTTGCTCGGCCAAAATTAGTTCCATCTTGAAAATATTGTCCTACGGCTAACGATTTAAAACCAGAGATACTATAAGCCGAATTACTAGCTGGGTTAGTGGCCCAGGTATTTTGTACCGTTGCTACTTTAGTGCTGCCATTATAATCTGTAATAAAATTAACTTGGCCATTACCAGTACCAGATGTTA
>CENS01076935.1_pt1 | contig 11301 bp, 5 predicted proteins | sample 530201 | NCBI WGS metagenome assembly CENS01 (sample SAMEA2619747, study PRJEB7988) | marine metagenome | biome: marine biome (ENVO:00000447); feature: surface water layer (ENVO:00002042); material: "saline water (ENVO:00002010), including plankton (ENVO:xxxxxxxx)" | depth 5 m | reverse complement strand
TCTTTTTTAGCTATGGATATGGCTAATCTTAGTAACAAACAACAGGCAGCAGTAGTAACAGCACAATTTCAAAATCAAGTATTACTATCAGATCAAGCTGCTTCTAACGCAGCAAAACAATTTAACTCTGCTAGTGAAAATCAAACTAATCAATTTATGGCTTCACTTGCACAACAAGTAGAATTAAGTAATGCGGATAGGGCAGACAGAATGACTATAAGTAATAATGCAGCCATTAATGCTAGGGCCGCAGCTCAAGCAGGTATTGAAGCTGACTTAGCTAAAACAAATGCTGCACTTGAAACAGACATAAATAAAACAAATGCAGAATTAGAATATAGACGAGATGCTTTTAATGCTACAAACTCTGCAGCCGTTAAAGCCTCTAACGTAGCTTGGAGAAGAAACGCTAATACTATTAATACTGCAGCAGCTAATACAATAGCTATGCAGAATACAATGAATGCTTTTAACCTAGGAACTGCAGAGTTAGCTTACTTATGGCAAGAAGCTAGAGATAATGCTTCTTTTGCTTTTCAAGGTGCAGAAAGAGAAGAAGATAGAAAAAATGCAATTAGAGCGCAAGTACTTGTTAATGATGCTAATGCTGCAATTAATTCTGCAAATAATCAAAACACTAATAGAAGAGATTTTTACGGAAGATATTTATCAGAAATTTGGAAATAAAAGGAAAACATAATGGGATTTTTTAGTAAAATATTTAAAGGTATAAAAAAAGTTGTTAAAGGTATTGGCAAGGTAGTTAAAAAAGTAGTAAAAAGTAAAGCCTTTAAAGTTATAGCAGCAGTAGCTTTAGCTGTAGTAGCTCCACAATTAATACCCACAGTAATAAAAGGAATAAGTAGCGCAGGTGCTTGGGCTGCTAAAACTATAGCTACAGGAGCTAAAGCGGCTTGGACAGCTGCTAAAACAATAGGCACAGGTTTAAAAACTTTTGGCAGTAAAGTATTTTCTAGTGTTACAGATACTATAGCTAAAGGTGTAGAGTTTATGAAAACTAAAGTTGGTTTTGGAACTCCTTCTACTCTTACAGGATCAAGTGCAGCAGCAACAGAAGCAAATCTTGCTAATTTTTTTGGTCAAGAAGCTGTAGGATCTAATGTAGCTAAAATGACATTAAAAGATAAAGCTTATAAAACTTTTGGAACTGCGGCTGTAGATACTTTTTCTAAACTTACTAAACCTGTAACTGATATAGTTAAAGATCCAGTTAAAGAATTAGTTGTTGATCCTATTACTGGAATGGCAAAAGACGTTACTGGAGAAAAAATATTAGATACAATAGCAGGAGAAAGAAGAGAAAAGTCTTTATTAGGTAGTCCAGTATATACTACTAAAACAGGAGACTTTGATTCTTCTGGAGGCTTTGCACCTTTGATGAGCTTATCTATTGATACACAATCTCCTTATATTTCGTATAATCAAGGACAACAATTATTTGGTATGAAAGGACAGGCATAATGATAAACCCCCAAACACAAGAAAGTTTTAAAGAACTACAAAGTCTTTCAGAAACAGCTTTACCTGTTCCTGGGCAGTCTTTAACAAACGATCCTGATAGACCTTTACCTTTTGAACAAGCTCCAGTACACGTTGAATTATCTCCAGCTATAGATGATTTGTTAGTAAGGCTTTGTCAGCCTGAAATATTTCAAGGTATTGTAGGTGCTTTAGCTGCTGGAATCCCTGTAGCAGAAATGGCAGAACAAATATTATTTGAAGGGTTTGCTCAAGGACAATATAATCCTGATTTAATGTTGTTGTTAGTAGAGCCTGTTATGTACATTTTAATATCTTTTGCAGATATGGTAGACATAGAACCACGCATTGACGATGACGATGAAGATACTCCTGAAGAACAATTAAGTAATATTGAACAAGCTATGGAAAAAGCTAAAGAAAACTTTGTACCTACGCAAGTTCCTAGTTCAATAAAAACTAAAGTAGAAAAATTAACAGAAAACATAGCTGTTAAATCTAAAAGTTTATTAAGTAAAGAGGAAGAATAATGGCATCATTTAAAGGTTTTGTAGAAGGTCTTACAGGAGTAGCTACAGAAGCAGGCTCTCATCTTATAGATCCTTCAGGTAAAAAAAGAGGAACAGTAGCTTATGAAGAGTTAATGAACAGTATGCAACCTGCTCTTGCTAAAGAAGTTTTAGATTATGAACGTAATACTCGTTTTTGGGTAGAACACGATGCAATGTTAAAAAGAACTAATAGAAGTGCTACTGATTGGAGAAATGCTAAATTAGAAAATGAATTACTTATTCTTAAAGATTTTTATAAAGATACTGATTATACTTTTGATATAGCAGCAGAAAAAGATAAACTTAAAAATAGCTCACAATGGCAAACTAGAATGACGCAATATGAAGATTTAATGAATAAAGGTAAAAAATATGAATTAACAATAGACGATCTAAAAACAGAAAAAGGAAGAGCGCAAAGTAGAGCAAAACATATAGGGCCAATACAAGCTAGAATGGAATTGTTAGGTAAAGAAATTTATAAAAACTATGGATTAAAAGGAGATATTAAAGCTATACTTGGAAATATGGGCATAGGTAAAGGAAATAAAAGATCTTTAACAGAAGCACCTCTTGGTAATAGTAATTTTAATGTATTACTTCCTGAAGCAGCAGACGCAATAGAACTAAAAAGACTTAATTCTATTGTTAAAGCTATAGAGGGAGAAGGTATAAATAATTTAGATTTACAATTAATGAGAACTGCTCAAGAAGGTATTACTGTTGATCCTACTTTAACATTAAGAGATCCTATAAATATTTCTAAGTTACTTATAAATACAAGAACGGAAGGGGTTATTAAAGGCTTTTATAGTGTTCAAGCAAGCGCTAAAGATTCTACTTTTCCACAAATTCCTGATTCAGAAAAAATAAAAATAGGAAAAGATTTAGAAAATCCTGCTGAAGTATTGCATACTTTATATAATCAAAGTAATGCAGGTCTTTCTGCTGAACAAGGAGGAAATGCTTTTGCAGATATTAAAGCAGACCATCAACAAATTGCAGCCTTAATAGCTAATATAGGTACTAGCGAAGACTATAAAATTAATATTGTAGAAAACTATAGTAAAATATCTATGGCTGCTTGGGATATAATAAAAAATAGAATAACAGAAAATAAAATAAATTCTGCAGATCCTTTAGATTATGTTAGAGGTTCTAATAGACTTATGTATGCTCCTTTAGATAATAATGAAAAATTAAATCTTATTGCTAAGATGCCTGAAATTTTAGAAAGTTTAGGAGGAAATAAAGCTACAATAGCTGCAGCAGTTCCTGAATTAAAAAAAGCTATGAAACAAAGTTTAGGAGTAACTAATTTAAAGATTGTCCAAGATACTGTAAAAGTTATTAAAGAAGGAGATCGCTTTACAAGTCAATCAGATGCTATAGATATGATAAATTATATTAATAATCCTGAAAGTGAATTTAACGAACTGTCTAAATCAGAAAGAGACTATTTATCAAAAGAAGTAACTAATAAATTTAAAAGTGAAAGAGATCCTTTCTTTACTCCTACACAAGAATTGGGTTCTAATTTTTATTCAAGAAGATTACAGGAAGATATAGACTCTGGAGAGTTTAATAACATTACACAAGAAGTAGGGCCAATACCAGAAGAAAAAGAAGAAAATGTAGAAGATATAATATCTAGACTTCCTCCTACTTCTAGGGAGTATAGTTCTTTATTAGAAAAAGACAGAGAAGAAGAAAGTATTAATCTTACTGTTGCTACTGATATGAATAATAGTTTAATAGAAAAAAATAAAACTTGGGATGTTGCTAGTGTAGGTATTGAAAATGTTGATACTGCTTTTAATACTGTATTTTTAGATTTATTAGCAAAAATGGAAAGTGATAATAGAAATATAGGACAATTAAGAAATAAAAGCACAGCTTCTGGATATTATCAAATGACAAAAGCAGCTGTACAAGAAGCTATAAAAAATATACCTAATGTAGAAGAACTACATCCAGAAGTAATAGAAAGTTTAAATAAACCGTGGATTAAAGGTGAAAATAATTTAGAAGATGTAAATAAATCTACACAGGCTAAATTAGTTTTAACTTATTTATTTAATTTAAAAGTATCAGGAAAAGCTGGACGCGGTGATACATATATAAAAGAGTTTACTCAAGCTTATTTAGATAATAATTATTCTGAAATGGCAAATATTTGGAAAAAATTCTATAGTGAAGGATGGCATACTCTTGATAAAAAAACTAAAAAATTACCTTTAAATGTTTCAAATAGATTAGAAGAAATAACAACAGATTATTTTAAAAAATATACAGGCATTTAATTATGGCTAGTTCTCTTCAACTTGAAACTCCTGAACAAAAAAGACTCAGGATTGAACAAAAAAAACTTCAACAACAAATGGGAAATATAGGCTTTTCGTCTATAGAGTCTCCTACGCCTGTAGAGACTACTGAGCCTTCTGAACAAATTGTTTCTCCTTTACAGTCTCTTAAAAACTTTGCAAAAACTATTCCTTCTTACGAGCAAGATACTTCTGTTCCTGTTTCTATAGATGTTCCAAAAATAGATACAGCTTTTACTTTTGAAGATTTACAAAATAAAGCAAAACAAGCTTCTGTAAAAGATAGAAAAATACAACAACACGATTATTCTAATCTTTATTCTGTTACTGATTTAGAACTAGGTAAAGGGCCTAGAAACGAAGAAGGAGAATCTTTTATTGAAGTAGCTGAAAGATTTTTACCTTCAATAGGAGAAAGCGAAGATATAAAAGAAACTATGAGAGATAGCGATTGGTCAGTAGGAGATGCTATAGCTCTAGGAATGAAATCTAAAAATTGGACATATCAACAAAAAAAAGATTATGCTTTTTTAAAACCTGTATGGAACGATGCAGAATTAAATAATTGGGGAGAAATATTAGAAGCTACTAAAGACATAGGTATAGATATAATTGCTGATCCGATGAATTTATTTTTTGCATATCTTACTGTACAAACAGGAGGAGCTACTGCTTTAGCTTTAACATCAGGTGCTAAGATAGCTACTAATCAAGCTGTTAAACAAGGAATGTTAAAGGTTGCTAATAATAAAACTTTTAGAGCTGCAAGCATAGGATTAACAGAAGGTGCTTATGATGCAGGTATGATTAATCTTGGCAATCAATTAACAGAAGTAAACACAGGACTTAGAAAAGAATTAGACAAAAAAGAGCTAGGTATATCTACAGGAATAGGAGCAGGTGCAGGTTTAATTTTAGGGCCTGCTGCTTATAAAACTACAAACTATTTATTAAGAAGAAAAACACAAAAAGTATTAGATGATCTTAAAATTGAAATGGATGCAGGGCCTGTAACTCCAAAAATATTTGAAGAATACAATTCAACATTACAGTTTTTTGATTCTATTATGTCTAATACAACAGGTAAAGCTACAAGTAAATTTATTGAAGTTTCTAAAGTAAGCCCGGTAATAAAACAATTTATACTAGGATTAAATCCTAAAGCATTACAGCGTATTACTACTGCTAGATCAGATATTATTGATGCGCCTATTAGAGCTACTTCTAGAGAAGGAGATCTAGGATACTCTACAGATCAAGAAAGATTAAGTGGTTTATATACAACCTTTATAGATGAAGTTTTAGATTCTGATATATTTGGAAGAGTAAGAGATAGAGGTAATGGTTGGTGGAATTTAGGCACAGCTTTAGATACTAATGATAATTTATCTTTAGCTTATTTATTAACTAAAGGAGATCTTTTAGATAATTATATTAAAGTAACTCCTGCAAATCCTAATAAACCTTTTGTTAATTTACAAGTTCAAAGTAAAGTAAAGAACGTAGTTCCTGATTCTAGAATTACAGAAATGCAAGAAAAATATGGATTAGAATTTAGTGAAGAGTTGTATGAAGCAGCGGCTAAAATAAGATATTTTTTCAAACAAATAGAAGTAGACGCTAAAAATATTGAAGGTATTCGACCTGATGGTTCTTTTAGAATGACTGCTTTGCTTGATGAAGAACAGTCTATTCCTAATTACTTTCACCGTATATTAGATTATGATGCTATAACAGCAACTCCAGAGTCTAGAAAGATCTTTAGAGATATGTTAGTTCGATCTGGTCACGCAGATCCTATTAATGATCCTAAAATAGGATTAGTTCCTTTAGTATCTGAAACTCCTAAAATGACAGGAACAGGAGGAGTAGAAAGAAATATTCCTGATATTAAAAATGCACCTAGAAAGCAAGTTTATATTGAAGATAATTCAATAGATAAAGAATACTTTAAAGATTTAGATTCTCCTTTTTACGAAGGAGAAAAAATATTACAAAGATACGATACTTTTGAAGACTTAGCTATAAATAGAATTAAAACAATAGCTAAAGAAAATAATACACAAATAAATATTCCTTTAACAGGAAGAACTTTAGATCAACAAAAATATATAGATAATTTTTCTAAAGAGTTAAAAGCAGACGCTCTTATGAGAAAGCTAGAAGAAGAACAATATTTTAAAACAACTTCTAAAACATCTACTGGAGGTAAAACAGAGTTTCTTAATAACAGAGTATGGTATATGTTAGACGATGAAGAACTTATATCTAACGGTTTTGTTAATACTAATATGATTCCTTTATTAAAAGACTATGGTTATACAATGGGACAAAAAATAACTGAGGCTAAGTATTTTGGTTTTGGTAGTAATTTTAGAAGAGAATGGATTCCTGAAATTAGAAAAGAATTAGAAAAAAGTGGAAAATTTAATAAAACAGAAATAAATAAAACATTATCAAAGTTAGAAAAAATAAAAGATTTAGCTGTAGGTTCTCCTAATAGTCAAGTAAAACTTCCAACAAGAGTTATTAATACATTAGATGTATTTAGAACCTCGCAAGTATTAGCTCATCTTCCTTTTGCTGCTGTTTCAAGTATTACTGAGCCTTTTATTGCTTTAAGTAAAGCGGATTTACTTAGTGATACTCCTAGTTTTGTAAAAGAATATGCTAAAGCAGGAATACAACAAATTAGAAAAAACATAGGTATTAATGGTAATTTATGGAAACAAATAAGTTTATCAACAGGAAGAAAAGTTTATGGTTTTAAAAACCTTACTGATGAAGAATTTTTAGATGTAAAAAGATGGGGGGTTGCTGTTGAACAAAGTATGATGGCTAGACTTGAAGGTATGTTTGCCGAAAATATACAAAATAAATCAGCTCGTAATTTAAATAATATGTTTTTTAATATAAATTTATTGCAACCGTGGACACAAGCTGTTCAAATAGGTTCTTTTAATTTTGCTAAAGCAAGAACAATTAGAATAACTAGAGAATTAACAGAAGGTAAAACTCAATTTGCAAAAAAATTAACTAAAAATGAAATAAAAAGAAGACGAGAACAGTTACACGAAATAGGAATAGACTATCAAGACTCTATAAATGCTTATCAAAACTCTATTGTTAATGGTAAATTTGATTTAAAAACTTTTCAAAATCAAGCTTTTTATGATACACAATTAAATCCGGGCGCACAATTATTTGCTAAAGAAGTTATTTTAAATCCTTCTGCTTCTAATTTAAATAAACCTGCGTGGTTTAGTAATCCTTTTGCACAACTAGCTTTTCAGTTTGCAGGTTATCCTACAGCATTTAACAATACTGTTCTTAAAGGTTTTGCTAGAGAGCTTACTCGTTATCCTTTACAAAGCGCGCCTAGTATATTAGCAGCAACTACTATGATGATAGGAACAGCGCATTTAGCAAATACACTTAGAAGTCGGGGTGAAAATTTAAAAAATGACGATCAAACTTTATTGTTAGATGCTGTTGAAAGACCAGGCTTATTAGGTTCTGCTTCTCATATTTATAGATTTAATAAAGGACAACAGTATACTCAAGGTTTTGTAGGAGGAGTTACTAAAGCGTTTGGTGGGCCTTTCTTATCAGACTATACAGATGCTATACAATATAGTTCTACTCCTTATGAAGTATTGATACAAAATGTTCCTTTTTGGGGTGCGTTGTCTACAGATTCAAGAAGAGAATGGAGAAAATATTCTAAAAATAAATATCACGATCATTGGGGAGATCCTAAAAAAGATATACGTTCTGTAAAAAGAAAAGGCGGTATAGTAGAAGATGTATTAAATGTTAAATCAGAACCTGATGAAGTTAAGATGAGAGGTCTTCCTTATAGTTATAGTGAATTAGCTGGGCCGTTGTTTCAAGATGAAGAAGAACGAGGTGCTTTTGCAAAAGGAGGGGAAGCAGCTTCTATTAAAAATAAAGATGCTGTTTATAATTATTTAACTAAAGACGAAGATGAATATAATGTATTTATAGATAAAGATCCTATAAGAATTTATACAGAAAAAACTTTGCCTGATTTAAATATAAAAGATACATACTACACAGGCTTTAAAGACAATACAGTCTCTGACAGATTAAACAGTGTAAGACAGTCTAGTACAATAGGGCTTCCTGTAACTAAAGATAAAACAAAAGCAAAAGGCAGTGTAAAAGCTGTAGGTAAAATTAAATTTAAAAATGTATTAAAGCTCAATATAGGCTTAGTTACTCCTGATAGTGTACAGGCAGAAATTAATAAAAACATAGATAGCATTATTAAGATTGAAGATAAAGTATTGGGTAAAGAAATAATTAATGCTACTACTGATAATTTAAAACTTAGAGATGCTGTTCTTAATAAAGATGATAATGTTACTAATGAAAAGAAAAGAGTTATCGAAAGAAACAAAAGTTTCTTGGTAAGACATCAGTTACTTAAACTAGGCTATGATGCTATAGAGACTAAAGAGGGCTATACATTACTTAGAGAAAATCAATTCTTACCTACAGAGATTATGGAAAGAACTAAAGCCTATGGTGGCGGTATGGCTTCTGCGTTAAATAGAAGACAACAATACAACGAAGGTGGAGAATCTTATGGTAATGTAATTGTTGAAGACTATAAAGAAGAATTACAAGGTTTAAAAGATATGCTTACAGATCCTGTAGGTATGATTGATAGTGTTAGTCAGTTAGGTTTAGGAGCAATAGCATTAGCTATTCCTGATAAATATCAAGAACAAAAACTAAATCAATATGAAGAACTTGCTAAAGGAGTAGGACAATCTTTAGTTAATAATTTTGGAACACTAGAAAAAGCAAAACAAACTATTATAAATAATCCTGTAGGTACAGCTGCAACTGTATCAGGTTTATTGTTTGGCGGAGGAGTAGGTCTTAAAAAAATAGCAGATGCTGCTAAAGTTTCTAAAGCTTCTCAGGCAGGTTCTAAAATGATTAAAGTTTCTGACGCAGTTGATCCTATTATTGGCCCTATATTAGGCGCAGGTAAACTTATAACTAGAAGAGATTTTAATACAGGTGTAACAGGAGCAGCTCTTGCTTCAGCTATTCCTGCTTCTAAAATATTAGATGAAGTTAAAACAGTTAAAAAACTTACAGGCATAAGCAAGTTTAGAAATCTTTCAAATATTTTTAAACCTCATTTAATTGGTTCTGTAGAAAATAAAAAAATAAGAAAAAAAATAAATGATAAAATGTTTAATGAAATTAAACGAACAAAAGGAGAACGCGAAGCTATAAGCTATCGAGCATCATCTAGGAGAAGAGTTAAAGAAGTTGAAAAAATAAATCCAAGTGTAGGATACGAAAAATTAAAATTTAACCCTGATGCTGCAATAACAAAACATATTAAAGATAAATATAATTTAGATGGAGGTGATTTTTCAGAAATAGGAAATCATTATTCTTATAGAAATAAATTATTTAAAAATAAAGATAGAGATACTCAGCTTAAATTAACTTATGAATTACAAGATGAATTATTAAAAATTTCTAAACAATTAGATAATGCTCCTGATAAAAAAATATTTAACTATGAATTCAATGAAAGCCCTATGAGAATAGATCCTCAACCTCCTGCACATAGAGCAAGAAAAGAAAATTGGAATAAGTATACTGAAACTAAAGGAGATTATGGAGAAAAAATAAAATATAATATAACAGTAGGTACTGTTGAAGGTATTCCTGTATTTAAAATAGGCGATACTCAAGCTTACGTATATATACCTAATAGTACAGGATTATCTAAACTAGCTAAACAAAAAAATAACATTACTAAAAGAAATTTATTAACAGGGTTACGAGATAGAAATAATAAAGGTGGTAAAGTAAGACAACAATATGGTCTTGGTGGTCTTGCTTCTAAGTTAGCACAAAGATTATCTAGAAAAGTAATGCCAGCTCCTCAACGATTTTTAGATAAAGAAGATAAAGCATATAAACCTTTTTTAAAAGACTTTGAGTTTACAGAAGGAGGAAGATATATAGAAATGGATCAAAAAGGCCCAAAAGATATAACAGGAGAATATCCTAAACAAGCCAACATTTCTGTAGACTCTGAAGGTAAAGCTTCTTTAAGTATATCTAAAGAAATTTTTACAGAACCTCCAGAAACTTCTGGTAAAATTATTAGAACAAATTTATTTAAAAAGAAAGCAGGATGGAAATGGCTTGTAACTCCAAAAGGTTTTGATCCTAATCCTCAAGGAAATTTTCCTATAGTTTCAGTAGAAACCGGGAACAAACATTATTATTCTTTATCTACAGATTTTCCTAAAGGAGTAGAATTAAGTCGTTATGCTAAAAAAACAAGCGAGCCTAGATTACGACCAACAACAAAAGGAGATTTAAAGTTTGGAGATATTATAGGTAAAATTTCTGTTAGAGGAAAAGAACATCCTGTTTATAATAATCTTACTGTAGAATCTTTGTTAGATAATAAACAACAGTTTAATAAAGGTGGATTAGTTAGAAAAATAATAATGGAAGAAAATGACTAGCGATTACTTTAAACACGATATATTAATTTTCTATCACGAAGATGATTTAGACAGGGGGTATCGTATTGATTGTAAAATGAGGACTAAACAGGACTTACCGTGGCTTAAGCGTGAAAAGTTTCGTAGAGTCTATGAAGAACTTTTGCACACACATCTTGAAGGCATACCAGAAATGCCTTTAGAAGTAGCAATGCAATCAGTAGATAAAATACTAGGAAGCGACATAAGATTTACCCCCGATGAACTAAAAGAAAGAGAGAGTGGAAATGAATTTAAACTTACTTAAAAGTGTTAAAGGAATAATAGGTGCAGTAGCTCCAACAATCGGTACGGCATTAGGTGGCCCGATGGGTGGGATGGCAGCTAAGATGGTCTCCGAAGTACTTGGAG
>CENS01010213.1_pt1 | contig 11328 bp, 24 predicted proteins | sample 530201 | NCBI WGS metagenome assembly CENS01 (sample SAMEA2619747, study PRJEB7988) | marine metagenome | biome: marine biome (ENVO:00000447); feature: surface water layer (ENVO:00002042); material: "saline water (ENVO:00002010), including plankton (ENVO:xxxxxxxx)" | depth 5 m | reverse complement strand
AAGTCAGACTGGGGTAGCGAGTCTATGACAGCAACTACCAATGCAATTACAGCAGGTAAAGGTTACACCGCATCCTAATGAAGAAAAGTTTTTTAGTAATAAGCTGGGTATTTGTATCACTATTATTTTTAATGGTGTTAGTTCCTATAGCATATGCTGCTGATACTAATACTGTTACATCAACAGTAGTTACTTCAGTAGATAAAACTCCACCTACTGCTAACTCACCTAGTGTAGTAGTTAATAACTCTGACATATGTAGGTCTGGTTACTCTGGCTCTGTGCAATCTTTAAGAATTGGTATTAGCTCTGGGCAAACAACAGTAGATTTAAACTGTGAAAGAATAAAACTAGCTAGGTCACTCTATGGAATGGGAATGAAAGTAGCTAGTGTTGCATTATTATCACAAGACCCAAGGGTGTTTGATGCTATGTGGTTTGCTGGTACTTTTCCTCCATACAAAGGATTGATTGGGCTTGATGCTAAAGAAGCATGGGAGAATGATGTAGCTCAAATACCAGATGGTGCTGAAATGAAAGTTATTTTAGCTAAAGAACATAGAGCAAGACTTAGAATAAAAAGAGCAGCAGAGTTAGAAAGAGAACGGCAAGAGCTTCTACGCGCACAAGAAGAAGGTAGAAAAAAAGCTAAAGAGTTCTTTAAAAAATTATTTAATCCAAAAAAATGAAACAGTTAATCCCATTACTTTTCTTAGCTAGCCCACTGCTAGCAGATAGTAATGAGGTTGCTATAGATCCATGCCCATCAGGGGTTGTTGGTTTATGCACTCCATCAGAAACTTCTGTTATAATAGATACTCTAATTGAGGAAGAGGTTATTCAAGAACCTAATGGTATTACTACTATTACTACTACTACCGAGACAGTAGAAACTACAATAGTAACTAATGTTGACAGTGGTGATATACTTCATAGCGACTCAGAGTTCGTACAAGAGCGGTACGAGGGCGATATGGATCAAGACTGGGGTGGGCAAGGGCCAGCTAGTATGCCCACTGGTGAAGCTTGTAGGGGGATAGAAGACTCAGGCAGATGTGCTGGTACAAATGGAACAGGGTCATTCACAACAAAGCAAGGTGTCGAAAATGTTGGTACTACTTATGTCCAAACCATTACTCCTCCTAGTAGTCTTACTAATCCTGTAACTAAGGGAGGTAGAACTACCTACTCTATAGATGTAGATAAGAACGATAAAGAAGATAGTGTTTACATACACATCACAGGTAACAATGAAGATGGTGTTGCTTTCTCTGGTACTGATATACTCTCAGCTAGTGGTGTTGAGTCAGGGTTTCAAACATATACTGGTGGGTTTGATTTCTCAGGTGGTTTAACTTCTATGACTGTTGAGATTGGTGGTAGAAATTTAGGTGTGTCAATGAATTACGCGCTGTTTGATAACGTAAGTATTAATGTTATCTACAATGCTATCCAAACTATTATTGATTACCATGTAACTACAATGGAATTGTTTGTAGCTCTTGATGTTACAATAGATGATACAGTCATTGAGGTAATAGAAAATATATTAGATAACAATGACATTACTGTTACGCCAGAAGGTGAGATAGAAATAATACCTATAGACTTACCAGATGTAGAGGTTAACTATGAAAGTGTTGAGCTTGAAATAGATGTAAGCATAGAAGAATTTGATGTACCAGAAGTAGAAAGCTTTGACACTGTAGAAGCAGAGGTAGAGATAGAAGTTGTTGAAGTCTCTATGGAAGTAGAAGAGGTGGAGGTTGCAGAAGTTAAGCTAGAACCTAAACCAAAAGCTGAGCCGCAACCAGAATCTGAACCAGAGCCAGAGGAATCGGTAGAGAATGTACAAAAAGAAACTAAACAAGAAGAGCCAGAACCTAACAAAGAACCAGAAAAAAATCAGGAAGAAGCAAAGAGCGAAGACCAAGATTCTAAGCAGGACGCTAAAGTGGAAAAGAGTAACACTGTAAAAGATAAACAACAGACAGCCGCCAAAAAAATTCTAACTAAGATGGGTGACAAAGGTAAGTATGATAATACTAACCAAATTAAAACCCTATTAGTAATGCAAGTTCTAGGTAACACTAAGTCTTTCTTTGATGATCAGCAAGTAATACAAGATACTCAAGGGTTCTTTCCCACTACTACAATTAAAGACACAGAGATTTTAGATAATGGTTTGGCTTCCTTTGTTATGTTTGGTGGAAGCAATGCTAAGATGGATAGATTAATAGATACTCAGTACGATAGGAGAGTCACATGGCAGAAGTAGAATACAAGGGAATTAAAGTAGGTGGCTCAAAGTTATTACTTATTGTTCCGCTGCTTGGTACATTGATTGGTGGTTTGTGGGGTGGCTTTGAGGTTTACCAACGTTATCTTAACATGGAATCTAAGATAGCTAAGTTTGTCAGTCCTGATCTTAGCCACATAGATAACCACATTACTATGGTACACAATGAGTTAGAGATTATAGCTACTGAGTTTAATAATCTAAAAGAAGCTGATGATCTAATGAACCAAGTAGTTAGAGAGCAGGTCAATGGTATTAAAGATATTGTAGCTACACTACAAACAGATGTGTATGATCTGAAGATGGAGTTGAAAGAGGATATGACTTTGATTAACTCACAGCTAGAATCCCAGCTAGATAAACAAGCTACTGAGTTAAGAGATGTAGAAAATTCTGTTGAGTTACAGTTAGATAAACAAACAGATAACTTAGATAAACAAGAGCAGCGCAATAGGAAATCAGTTGAGGATGTTAACACTGCAAGCGCAGCTAATGTTAAAACAATTAGAGATATTATCAGTGCATTTGAAATTAGAATTGATGCAAAGGTAGATAGGCTTGATGAAAAAATAGATACACTTGAAACTAATTTAGACAATAAAATTATGAAGGCACTTAACAATCCATTGGTAGGAAATTAGCATGACTTGCAAATGTAATGGTAAATGTATATGCAAAGACTCATGTGCTTGTATAGACAAGTGTATTTGTAAGGAACGTAAGTGACATCAAAACAACAAGAAGCACTCGATGCTGTTGTTAAATACGGAAGTCAAGTCAAAGCGGCAAAGGCTTTGGGTATTAGTCGGTCTGCTTTAAGACACAGAATTAATTCAGCAAAGAAATATGAAGAAGCTGATGATGGTATTAAGTATGCCATGACTGAAACAGGTATGGCTAACATAAATGCTGTGCATTCTGGTTGGATTAAAACTGATGATGTTAGTTTATATTTTAGAAATGAAATAGATAAGATTGATACCAATGATATAGCGGAATCAATACGAGATGTAATTAATGGCATTGTTCTTTGTCCAATAATAAAATCCCCAGCCTTTTCTGAGGACAACTTACTTACACTCTACCCTATAGCTGACGCACACATAGGCATGAGAGCGCACGCTGAAGAGACAGGTGCTGAGTATAACTCTGACATTGCAGTAGATAGAATTAAAACTGGTATGGCTAAGTGTGTATCTAGCTCACCTAATTCTAAGTACGCTTTGATATTAGATGTTGGTGATTTAACCCACGCTGATGATAACAACGCACAAACTCCTAGAAGTAAACATCCGCTTGATGTATCCGAAAGATTTTTTTATGCACTGAGGTGTGCAATATCTGCGTTGGCATCTGCGATTGATTGTGCGTTGCAAAAACATGAGCAAGTAATATGCAGGGTATTGCGTGGTAATCACAACGAGACTTCTTATTTGGCTGTGATGTTTGCAATGGCAGAGCGTTACAAAAATAATACTAGAGTGACTGTGGAACAAACCGCTGCTGATTTCTTCGTGCATGAGTTTGGAAGTGTCATGATTGCCGCGCACCATGGAGACAAAGCAAAAGCAGATAGGCTTGTGTTGCATATGGCTGATGCTTGGCCTGAGATATGGGGTAGAACTAAACACAGATTTTATTTTACTGGACACCTACACCACACAATGATGCGTGAGATAGGTGGCGTACTTGTTGAGCAACTCAGAGCTGTAACAGGTAAAGACTCCTATGCTTCTAGCCATGCTTACAGCAGTAGGTCACAGATGCAGGGCATTACATATCATAAACAAGAGGGTGAAGTTAGTCGTATAAAGGTTTGTTTATAATGTGGATTATAGCTATGGTATATTGCGCTACGTTTGCTACTGGTGAGATGTGTCGTGCTTGGGTTCCACCTGTTGCTGAGTCAAGCAGAGAGAAATGTGAAGCTAACATTAAGACTGCTGTGTATTCTATGGCTAATGCTATAGAAAAAAAAGATGGTGATTTATTTTTTATAGACTGCCAGTGTATTAAGGTAAGAGAAGAATTTAAATATCAATAGAATTTTTTCTTATTCTTTCCAGTTCATCATTAAGTATAAGAACTAGGTTAACCAAGTCACCTACCTCTCGACCTAACTTAACCAAGAACTTGTCGCTTGTTATTACTCTGTCGTATGGAAAGCCATTGTTAGCTACGTTGGCTTTATCCATTCGTCTTAAAAATTTTTCTACTGTAAGGTCGGTCATTGTTTTATCTTATACCCTGAGTATGGATAGAAATCTCTTATAATTCTTTTAACTCTTTCAACTTTATTATCTCTAATTAATTTCTGAATAATATTTCTAGCATGATCAGGTTTAGATAAGTTCATTTTCTCTGATAATTGTAAAGCATTTATTACACCAGAATTTTTTATTATCTGATACGCTTGTGCTTTCTGATTGTTTAATTTGTCTGTTGCTTGATAAACTTTAAACTCTGGTAATCTACCTACCTGACCCATAGCAATAGCTGATTCTTTTAGTAGCTTACCATATAATATTTCTTGTTCGACTGATATTTTAAACTTCTGTACTGTTGCTTTCATTATCTTTCTCCATTAGTTTTTCAAATTCTTCGCCACTTAGTATTACAAGTGTCTGTGGTTTACCAGTTTTTCTTTTGTAGAATGCTATGTCTCTTCCTGTTAGCACTGTGAATGGGCTAGGGAAACTGGACTTATCCCTGTACTTTACTTCTCCCACCAGTTTTCTTCCGTTAATGTTGAGGTGGATGTCACCTGAGTATTCTCCTCCGAGTGCACCGCTGAGCGGTACTCTCTTGGCTTCGATGCCAATTTTTGTGAGCCATTTGACGAACCAGTTTTCGTGGTAAGTTCCTTTGAGTTTATTTTTGTTTGCCATGTATCCCTCTGATAGCAGTCTAAACATATAATGTAATGTCTGACAGGTTCTATGTTAGCTAGTATTGCTACAAATAAATCTGAATCAACATTACAAGCCTCACATATTGCTGACTCTTGCCTTAGTTTCTTTGAAGTTGATCGTGATCTCGCAGCCAAGAGCGTCTAACCAACACGTAAACAAGAAGCCTGATGGCACTCGCTTGTGTTGCTCCCACTTATGAATGAGTGATGAAGCACACCCAATTCTATCTGCAAGTTCTTCTTGTGATATACCAAGTGTGCTTCGATGATTAACCATCTGCTCGATAAGTTTTTCATACGACCCTGTAACATAAGTCTCATCTTTATAATTCGGAAACCTTTTTATCTTTGATCTCACTTGCTAATGCTAGGTATCCTATAGCATCTACGATAGAGTCTTCTTTGTACCCACCGCTTGATATCCTAGCTAGTTTCATTTGTGCTAACATAATAGGTACTTGCCACGTTTGTACAGTATGATCAAGTACCTCTGACCAAGCTCTTGCAATCATTAGCATATTAATATGAGGATCTCCGTACTGATTGTTTCTATCTTGACTAATTAATTGGTTGGCTTCGTGTAATACTTTGTCTCTGCGTGTCATAAATATTGGCTCAGCTTTCATTGTTATCTTCCTTTAATTTTTCTTCTAATAAAATTAGTAAAGCTAGTAACTCGTCTCCTCTGTTTCTAACTCCTGTTCTATTTTTTTCTACTGCGTCTAGCTGTATAATACTAGCTACTCGTTTGAGCCTGTCAATTACTTGTTGAGAAGAAGTCATTTATATTTCTCCAAAATAAAGAAGTCTAAGAAACTTTCAGTGATAGTACGTTTTTTTTCTTTCTTTAATAATTTATAATTGCGTTCTATATCTTGTTCAAATTGTTCTATATACATTTCATCAATAGTAGGTTTTGGTTTTAAAGTATATAACACATACTTTAATTCATTCTTATTTAATTTTAGGTGCTTAGCTATATCTTTGTTAGGTATCTCACCACTAAATGCTAAGAAGTGTGCTTCTTTAACTAAACTATCTGGGTATTTTTTTTCCATTGTTTCCTCCGTTTGGTATGTGGGTAATTAAGTAGTTACTTAAAAACCCACAGCTTGTGGTCTATTTAATCCGATTAATTAACACACGACAATTAGAATGGTATCTCATCGTCTAGTTGATTAACATTTGGTAATGGTGCAACTCCTCGTTTCTCTTCAACACTAAGAGACAACCACTTCTTACCATCCTTTTCTTTAGTCCAACCTGATACACGCATATCTTTATTGGTAGCGTAATCATCTATGTTGCCACTAAAGTCTGGTCTGTTCTCATTGTCACCTTTATCATTGGTAAACATAGCACCAACCTTTTGATATAGTTTCATTATCTTTTGACCAGCTTGTGTTGTATCACTCACAACAATAACATCTCTGTCATTACCTTCTAAGTTTATCTTACCTTGAAGTACCATTTTTGTTGTGTCTCTTGGTGAGAACACTGCACCTCTGTTTGTGTTATCATATTCAGCCATCGTTTACTCCTTGTTGTTGTAGCTGTTGCGTTGCAAACATTTGTCTAATAGCCGCTCTGACTATCATACCTTTTGATTCTCCAATAGAATCTGCTTGCGCTTGTATTGCATCAAGCATTGCTTGCGGTAGAGATATATTAACTGCTGTCATTTTTTTATTTTCTGATTGAGGTCTACCAACCTGTGTCATTACCTTTTCCTTTCTGATCTTGTGCATATTTGTTTCCATCCATCTCACCTAAGAATACATCTGCATTAAATCCTAAGTGTGATAGTGCTTTAGTTAGGCCATCAGTGATAGCCATCTTTGGTGCATCTTCTGCAAGTCTACCCTTGCCAGCATCAAAAAATTTACGACAACCATTAAATGGCCCGAATATATTTTTCTCATCTGCGTGTGTCCATACTGATACACCTGACACCACAGCTACATCACCATTATTAAAGTGAATGTATTCTGTTGTTGAGTTCCAACCCCAACCTACACCTACTGCTCCAAACTGTTCGGTAATACTTCTTACCTGATACTGCGGATCAATAGCTGTAAACTTACGCGCCCCAAAACCTACTGGTTTAATATATTTAGGGTCAGTCTTGCTTACCTTATTCCATAACTCCATGTGTTTATTCATAGTCCTTCTCCTCTGTTTATGTCTGGCTCTTCATCTCTTTCAATGTATCCCCAGAACTCTTTGATCATATCTAATAATGTTGCAATATAACTTTCATCGTATGGTATCTTAGTCCAATCCCATTTAAGATTGCCAAAGATAACAGAGAGATAACAATTATCTGCTTCTGCTAACCACATATACAATTGCATTTGTGCTTGATAATACTCTGATACTTTCTTCATATTATTAAAAGCATTAGTATGTTTAGCTTCAATAATATTACAACTAGTATCTAATGTGCTAAGTAAAACCTCACCATCAATCGTTCCTTTAATCTTAACACCATCTAAATCTTTTTTAAGTTCTAGTTGTTTGTTAGTAATTAAATGATCTTCTTCACGCTCAAACCAAGAGAGGTTTAAATCCTCTGTAAGTATGCCAATCTGTACTGGTAGTACATGATCTAAATTGTCTGGTTCAATGCGACCTGTTTTAATCTTCCATAATTCTAGCCACTCTCCACGCATAATCTTAACTGCATCAGAGCCACCGATAAAACCTTTTCTATTCATAATATCCTCCATATTATATATTATTATTACATAACATCAGTAGTTGCAAGGGTTGTCATACGTTAATTAATCGTCTTTATTGGCGTATATTTAGTTCCAAAACAGGGGGGGTTATGGAACCCTCTTAACTTGGTACTGTTGCATTACTTCTTGTGCTATTCTTCTACGTTCTTCGAGGTTAGGTATATCTTTTTTTACCTCTGGTTCTTTTGGTACTACCTTAACTCTTGGCCTAGTTTTAATTATCATCTGTCGAATGAGTCCTTCGTTTGGTGTAGTCCTTGGGCTGTCAATGATATACTGTGCTATTGCTTTTGTTATTTCTTCTTTGCTGTATCCTTGCAAGGCATCACACCATGAGTTCATGTATGCTTTGTAAACCTCTGGTTGCATATTAGTTACAAAGAATTTGTGTCTCATTACTGCAACTTGTACTGCTATCCAGTTCCGGTGTTCTTTTAATTCATCTTGTTCCATATTAAATCCACTTGTCTTGGTGTGTTTTGCTTGTATATTGCAGAGAGATGTAAGTTAACAATGCGTTTCTCCCTGTTCGTAGATTGTGACCCCTGCTTAGTTCCTCCATTCTAAGCAGGGCTTTCGCTTACAGCCTGTATTCTGCCACTAGTTTATTATCCCAACCTCTGCGAACATTCTCTCGTTGTATGTTCATACCTTGTTGCTTAAGATCATGGATTCTTGCTGACAATCTAAAGCAATTGTAATCATTGAGTGCTTCGATTGCCGTTATTGTTTTACCATCTTCAAGATGTTTTCTTATTTGTTTTGTCTGTGAATCTGTCATCATACCCTCATACTACATTCATCAAAATCTGTACCTAGTTCTTGTCTCCACTGCCAGTAGTCATCTATTGCCATCTCTTCTAAGCAAGCAACAGCGTAAATCATTTGATTTTCAGCGAACACATTAACAGCCTTTTTAGTTTCGTCTATTGCGTGTGCTTCGAATGATATCATAGTTAGTTGTGGATCTTCTTCTACTTCCCTGTAATGGTAGTTCATACGTCCATCATCATCTAATCTAAACATGGCTCCGTATGCTGTGTTATCTCTATTAAAGTATGCAGAGAATGTCTTGTCTTGTGTGCGTACAGGATCGGGTGACCCTGTTAACACTTGGTTTAGTTTCTCTAGTCCTTCCATCATTAGTTCCTCCATGTTACTCATTATACAATCCCTCTCTCTCTGCTTTTGCTTCCCAGTTTTTTAATGCTCTTTTCTTAAACTTCTCAGCGTCAAAGTTAGGGTTGGTTTTTCTTAGAGCATTAGTCATAGTTTCAACATCGGTAGCCCACCCCAGCAAAGGGGCGAACTCATCCGCTATAAATTCGAAGTGTTGTCTTGTTAACTTCATCTTGGTAATCTCCATCCATTTTGTATATTAAAACTATCATTATTTAAGGCTTCAGTAATTTCATTACTTGTTGGATCATTTAAATCCTCAAGCATCCCATTATGGGAAGCGCAATCATCACAAATATTACGTCTGCCATTTGTAATTGAAGAAACTTCTATGCATTCTTTACAGTTCATTTGATAACCTCCATGTTGTACCACCTTATTAACACCTATTATAGGTGGTGTAAAGCATTAGTTTAGTTTCATAGAATCAACAAGTAACATTCTATTTGCCCGAACTTAGAGAAAGGGTGTTGACAAGCCTTTTCTGAGCGTTCTATGAATGGGGGGGATTATAGGGGGGGACTTAGAGAGCAACAATAACTTAACTTAGATATACTTATAATAATTATTGTAGCTAAGATAAACAAAGCAACAAAGAGCAAAGAATGAATAGAAAACTAACACCAAAACAAGAAGCATTAGTTAATACCATCGTAGCAACAGGATGTTCTATTACTCATGGCGCAAAGGTTGCAGGATACGCCAAGGGTGAAAGTGGCAGAGTCACTGCTAGCAAGGCTTTGAAGCTACCACATGTACAAGAGTATATGATGAGACAGATACAGGAAACAATTGGTATCAATGCTACGAAAGCTGTACAACAGGTTGCCAAGCTAGCAACAGGTGCTAAATCTGAGTATGTTCAGCTAGAAGCTAGCAAAGATATACTAGACAGAGCTGGGTATAAGCCTATCGACAGAGCGCAGGTACAAGTCGCAGGGGATATAAGAGTCAGCATAGATCTAGGCTAGCGGAGGAGCGAGACGCAAGGATCGAGCGAGGAAGCGGATTCCCAAAAGGTGAAGGAGAATGAAGCAGGTTCTCTCTGAGCTATGAGGCTCCCGTTCACCTGCTATTCTTTTCTATCGAACGACTCGCTGTGCTCCCTGTTCATACGTAGGGCTATAGTTACTCTGGTTACTGTTAACCAGCTAGTCCTAACGGACAAGGAGTGAGATTGCTGTCGCAATCGCTGTTAATGTGGCTTGCCCCTGCCCCCATAGGGGGGGGTCAAAAACAAGCTGGCCTCTTGCTGTAATGGTCTACAACAAACATTATTCTTGAAAAAGGCTCGATGTCTGCTACAAGGGGAATATACACACAGGAGTTTGTTATGGAAAAGGAACGATTTACCCATGAGTTAGTTGCTAACTTAACAAAAGAAGATGTGATGAAGATGTCTGAGGAGGATGTTAATAGAGTAATAAATTATATTTCCCCTCCTACTGCTGAAGATGCTTCTGTTATACAGGAAGATTCTAGTCTTATAAAAAAAGTAAGTTCTTATGGTATAAAAAATTTATTGAAAAAAAGGGAAGAAACTTATTCTAAGCAATTAGGCTTTCTTTTAGAGAGATTAGATATATTGCACAAAGAGGAAGGGATGTGATGGGATTTCCATTAGAATTAATTACTATGCTAGGCTCTACGCTTTTAGGCGGTGTTATGTCTATCTGGGGTCAAGCTTTAAAGGCAAGAATAGAAAACAATAAGATGCTGTTGCAGAGAGCGGAGTTCCGCGCTGGTGCAGTTAATACAGCTAGAGAATATGGTAGTAAGGATAAGCATTTTGCTTGGACTCGTAGACTCATTGCCCTTGGTGCTGTGGGTGCTATCATTGTATTACCAAAGGTAGCTGCAATATTTTATCCAGAAGTAGGTGTTGTTGTTGGTTACACAGAGGTAGATGGTGGTATTCTCTCTTGGCTTCTTGGTGGTCATGAATCAGTAGTTTGGAGGGAAGCCGCAGGGTTTGTTATTACACCGCTAGACACACACATGGTTAGTGCTATTGTCGGGCTATATTTTGGAGCAGGATTTACAAAATGAGTACAGAAGCTTGGACTAGAAAAGAAGGTAAGAACCCTAAAGGCGGCCTTAATGCCAAAGGTAGAGCTAGCTATAAAAAAGGTACACTCAAAGCACCAGTTAAAAAAGGTGACAACCCTAGACGCGCTTCATTCTTAGCTCGAATGAGT
>CENS01077941.1_pt1 | contig 11354 bp, 16 predicted proteins | sample 530201 | NCBI WGS metagenome assembly CENS01 (sample SAMEA2619747, study PRJEB7988) | marine metagenome | biome: marine biome (ENVO:00000447); feature: surface water layer (ENVO:00002042); material: "saline water (ENVO:00002010), including plankton (ENVO:xxxxxxxx)" | depth 5 m | reverse complement strand
CTCGAAGCGGTGTTGACTGTTCGCGTCGCTAGACGCGAGCGCGCCCGCCACGTTCCACGCACTAGTGACGGCCACTGCGATCACTGCGATGACGATCCCGAGAGGGACTACAGTCTCGCGGCTGAGGAGCGGCTTGCGGACCGTGCTGTCTTTGTCGTTAGGCATGGCTATCGAGCACTCGATCGGGTGCATTCAAATCGGATCCAGTCGACGCCAATGACTGGCTCGACCGAGGTGTAGGCAGTGGCTTCCATTTCGACCCCGTAGCCCATGCGATCGTTGTTGGGGATGTTGGTGGTGTGCGTGGCGGCGTCAACACCATCGATGGTGAAGGTAACCGAGCTCGCCGCTTCGTTGACCGTGAACTCAAGCACCTGCGGATTCGCGCCGGTCGTCGAAGCCGTGACCGCGACACCTGTGTCCGTCTTCGTCTCCGTGCTGCTGCTGCGGGTGATGCATTGCCAGTTGGCGCCGTCCGTTGCTCGGTCGTAACGGAAGCCGATCTCGTTCGCGCCGTTGCCGCCGCTCGTAACGTCGTTGCTGATCCCGAAGTGGCAAATGTATTCGTCGCTGGCCGTCGAGAGCGTGTGGAACTGCGAACGCATCCCCAGCTTGAACGCGGCCGTGCTCGTGACGATCGCGTTGTTGCCGACATGTAGCCCGATGAAGCCCGACGCCGTAGTGCCGGTGCCTAGCTCGATCACACCCTGGCTGTTGCTCGTGGTCGTCGTGAACTGCCAGAACTGGCGCGAGCCGGCACCGCTACCGCTCGTGCTTTGCTGGTATCCGTTGGCGTCAACGTCGGCGGTGATGAAGTCGGCGAAGTGGACGTGCGCGGTCTCGTCGTTGATGCCGATCGCAGTTTGCGCGGCCTGAGCGCCAGCAAGCTCCAACAACGACCGACCGAACGATGTCGTCGTCAGTGCGGCGATGGCCGTCAAGTCCGAGTCGAGCGCCTGCGCCCCCGTGATCGCACGCAACGCAGCAGCGGTTGCGGCCGACAACAGAGACCGCCCAATCGACGTCGTCGCAAACGCGGTGACGGTGGTCGCGCCGCCCGCGTAGAACATGTCGAACTTGGATGGGCTAAGGCCTGCCCAACTGTCCAGCATGTCGGCCTGGTCTTGCTTGCCTGCGATAGCTGAGGTGTTCGACGACACATCGGATGCGACCGCGTCGAGCTCTGCCTGCGTGACTTCAGCAGTGAGCGTGGCGGCGCTCAAACTCAGCCCGGCGCCGACTGCGATCTCTTCGAGGTCGCCGGCTCCAGACGTATCGCGCCCGGCCAGGATCCCATCGGTGCTGGCCGTGTAGTCGCCGTTGGTGAGGAGACCGCCGCGTGTTGCTTCGATAAGTGACGCGCCAATCTGGTCGTAGTTTCGCCAGTCCCGGTAGTTGCCCCATGTTGTGCTAATGATCCTCGCGAGAACGGAGTTGGTGTAGGTGCTGTCTACTTGCCACAGCACCGACCCGAACATGAACCACACCGGCAGCAGGTCTGTCAGGCCGTTCAAGTGCAGCGCGTCGATCTCGAACGCTGCGTCCTCCGCGCCAGGCGATCCGCTGTCGTATTCGCGGATGCCCATCACGCAAATGACTGGCTCTTCCGCGTTCGGCACCGCGATGTAGTGCATGAAGAGGTAGCTGCCGCTTGACGTCTGAGACTCGACCCACGCGGTGCCATTGAACTCGTTCCAGTTCGGTCGGCCGCTGGTGCCGAGCGTGACGTGCAGGTCGCTTTGGGCCTGGCGCCGCCAACCGTTCGCGTCGCGGTAGTAGACAGGGACCTGCGCCGGGTTGCGGTTCAGGTGCTGCGCGTCGTTGTCGACGACCAAGTGCAGCCTGTCGCCTTCCCAGAACCGACCTTCGTCAGGGTCTCCTGCGTTGTAGCTGTCGATCCGCACGCGGGCATCGTCGTCGCTCGTGCCTGGCCCGTTGATGTTCTCGGGGATCAGATCGAGCTCGGCGCCGTATTGCGTAGTCACGCCAAGCTTCGGCGGCCGGTAGGCGACGTTGGTCTCGCGACGCAGGTCGCTGAATTGGATCACGGCCGTGTTCGTCGCATCGTAGTAGAGCGAGGCGACCAGTGTCTTGTTGGCGAGGATGTCGCCCGTCAGTTCGGTGCTCGTCTTGAGGTCGGCCCCATCCAGGTAGATGTAGTGGATGCCCTCGGTGGTGCCGTGCGCAACCGACGCGGCCGCGGTCAGTGTGTGCAGTTCACCGTCCGTGTAGTAGCTGACCGACGTGAAGCCTGTCGCGAGGCCGAGGTAGACGGTCCCGCCGAGGTGAGACGTCGACGACTCGTCGGTGTTGACGAACCCACCACGCTTCGTGACCTGCGCGGTCGTGTCGTCGCCGAACGCGACACCGGCACGTTTTAGGTGGCGACGGAGCTCGGGCCCTTCGATGGGCAAGCTACCCGCCTGGTCTAGGATCGATCGCCCGCGCCCTTCATCAGGGAGCGTGCGACGACCGAAGTCGCCGTCGCCATTCAGTCGCATCGATTACTGGCTCCCTGCTACTTGCGAGAACTGTTGCTCGGGCGGTGTCGGTGAAAGGTTGGCGGCCTTAGCAAGCTCGCTCGCCACGCCGGCCTGTTCGCCCATCATCTCGGTCTGCGCTTGTGCGGCCTGCATCTCGTTGCGCTGCTCGCGGAGCTCGTCGGCTTCTTCTCGCGAGTTCAAGAAGCGCGGAGGCACACCCAAGCGGTCGGCCAGGTCTTCGACGAACTCGTCACCGTTGAGCCGGTCGAGGATCTCTGGCTTCAGCTGTGACGCGGCGCCGGCCGTCGCCATGAAGCGATCGATCGTCTTCGCGCCAACTGCGCGCTGCGTTTGCGCGAGCATCGAAACGAACTCGATCTCGATCTCTCGACCGGCGAGCTCGGGCGGGATGTCAGGCAGCTGCCCGGCTTCCAGCAGGTAGTTGAATGTGAGGTTGACGAGCGGTTCCAGAAGTTCGTTGTGCAAGCGTTCGAGCGCTGGCCCGAGCATCAAGAGTTTCTCTTCGTGCCGCTCGGCAACCTCGGTTGCCGTCATGTTCTTGTCGGTCTGCGCGATCATCAGGAACATGTCGGCGAACCAGACCGAGTTGATCCGGCTGCGCACGTCCTGAATGTCTTCGAGCAGAGGCTGCAGGTGCTGACCTGGCTGCCATAACGGGCGGCCTTGGTTGGAACCTGAGGCGTCGGAGTAGTTCTTGCCGCCTGGCGCCAAGTCACTCTCTTGGTTCTTCATGTCAGACGGGAGCAGCATGCTCGGGTCCGACGCGAAGTCGATCAACTGGCTCTTGCGATACTGCTCCTGCTGCAGCTGAATCACATCTCCGAGGCCGTCCATTCCGGGCCCTGATCCGTAATCGTCTCCGGGGATCAGCGACCAGCGTGGCACCATCGCAGGGAAGCGCATGAAGCCCGACTCGCGGAGCACGTTGCTCGTCTCGTCCGGCTGTTGCGCAACCTCCCAGTAGACAGACCGCCACGGCATGTTCGTGTTGTCGTTGAAGCGCACGTCGCGATCCATGCGCGGCTCGACTGCATGCCGCACCGTGACAGGCTCGTCCTGGCCGTTGTTGCCGAAGAGCTCCTGCACGCGATCACTGCACTTCTCGAAGCCGAACTCGCGCACGACCTGCGCCACGCTCATCTCCATCTCGCGGTAGAGCGTTTGCACGTTGCCGTCTGGACCTGATGCTGCGCGGAACTGACCGAACGGCAACACGTGCATGTGCACGCCGCGCTCGGGATGCGGAACAAGGATCGCCGCCGACGTGCCGTAGAGCGGGCACTCGGTGTAGATCTGCTGCAGTGCGCGGTAGACGTTCGAGCCAGAGAACGTCTTGAGGATGATCCGCGTGACGTCGTCGAGGAACGTGCGCACGCTGTGCTTGCGCATGAGCTCGGGGTCACGCACACCCATGCGGAACCACGGCCGCGCCGGCGAGCTCGCACCGGCAGTGAGACCTGCAGACAGGATGCGGATCGCACGCGCCGGCGTGTTGTCGATCTGATCCTGGTTGCGCATCCATCCCTCGTTGCGATCCTCGACCCAGAACCGGCCGGACCACGGAAGGTAGTTGCGCGAGAGCTCCATTCCGTGGCTCCGCCACGAACTGAAGATGGTGTCGAGCCTATGCCACCGATCCTGCATCTGCTGGATGAGTGTCTGGCCCGACTTGTTGCGGGACTCAGCTACTGCTGCCATGGGTTACTCCCCCAGGAGTGCGCTAACGCCGAGGCGCAGCTGGTTCGGGTCGATGCCGCCGGCGCCTGATTCACGGCCGCGAGCCATGGTTGTGGTCGCGTCGTTCTCTGCGTCGAGGATCGCTGTCGGATCGATCGTCTCGCGGTTCGCTTCGTTGTTCGCGATCGCCTCTTCGCGAGCGGTTGACGCAGCCATGGCTGACGCCTCTCGCTGTTGGTCCTCGGCTCGTTGGTCGGCGCGCTTGCTCGCCTTCTTCTGTTGTTGCATCTGTGCGCCAGACGCGCCCGCTGCGATGACTGCGCCGATGATGGCGCCTACTCCTGCTGAGACCATTAGAGCTCCTGTTCGTAGAACACTTCGAACTTCCGAAACCGATCCCGTCTGTCGAGCACCTGCTCGAACCCGGTGCCGACCTTGGCACCCCACAGGATCGAAGAAGCGCGAAGAGCTCGCGCCGCCTGGGACAGTGCAGCCATCAGTCGATCGGTTGCACCGGTGCCCCTGAAGTCAGGGGCGACGTAGAGCACTTCCGCCTGCACCATCGCCCAGTTGCGATGTTGCGGGTGGGACGCGACGAACATGCCGGCCACGTAGCCGACGAGCTCCTCGTCCACTCTCGCACCGAAGATCAGCAGGTTGCCGCTGGCTTCAGTTGCACGGAAGAAACCCCAGTCGATGTCGAGCTCACGCATGCCGGTCTCGGCACCGTTCGCTTCCATCAGCGCAGTGCCCTGCTCTTGCAGGTCGACGCACCGCATTCGATCGATCTGGATGTCCATGTGAGGTTGCAACCTACCAGAGAGCGACCAGGTTGGTCGCAGTCGTCGCGGCGTCGATCCCTGCGCAGCGCACCGGGATGGTCGTGCCGACAGGCACGGCGGTGAATGTCGCCGTCGTGCCATCTTCGAGCGTCAACACCAGGTTGCCTGTGCCGCCGACGTAGACACCGTTCGCGACTGAGTCGAACGTGTCAGGATCCGTGGCGGCCACCGCTTTCGTGTAGATCATGGGCGCAAGCCTGCCACACTGCAGGCTCGCCCTGTGCCCCTAGCGTCGGTTTCGACGCCAGTGATCCATCGGGTGGTAGTTGCTGCGGCTCCTCGATTCACCCCGCGGCCGCATAGCGACAGGTGGCGCGAACGGGTGCGTAGGGTCGTATTCGACGTGCACGGGCGGAGGTGCGACGTCGGCGGCGAACGTCAGCGCCAGGCCGTCACCAATATCTGGCGAGCCGGCGTCGGGCAGACGCTCGCGGATGTCGTCTTTGCTCTCAAGCTTGAAGCGCCCCTTGGCGTCGAACATGTAGACCGGCGTCGCGAGCTCCTGCTTGAGCGCCAGATTGTTGACGATCGCGCCGCCCGCCTGCAGCCAGTCACGGGTTCTGAACCAGATCTCGGTGCGCTTGTTGATGTAGAGCTCTTCCTTCGATGCCTTGCCCCCGAACGGCACCTCGGTGATCTGGTAGTGCAGCTGCCGCAGTCGATCGATGACGCCGGCGTCGGCCGCGTCGATGAACACGGCCGCAGGATGATGCTGCTCGATCTCCTGCGACACGCGAGCAGCGAGTTGCATGTTGTCGAGGTTACGCATCACGATCGGCTCGAACATCTGCAGGCCTTGCCTGCGCACGATCACCGAGCGGTCGTTGCCGAAGCGTGCGCCGTCAACGCCAAGGACGACCGGCGCGGCCGCGATGTCTGCGGCCGTGTAGGTGCGAGCCGCGGACAGGTGCACGTCGTTGAGCGAGATCAACTGGTCGTCGCCTTGCGCGCTGAAGTCGCAGAGCATCTCGCGAGCGAACGCCTGCTCGCTCATCGACTCGCGCATCTCCTCGATCTCTTCTGGCGACAACGCGTCGGTCTCGTAGCACGTCCACAGACCAACAAACCAATCGGCGCCGTCGGCCATGCGTTCGAGGCCTTGGTGGTAGATCTGGCTGAACAGGTCGACGCCCTTGACGGTGCCGATGAACAGCGCGCCACCGAGACGGTCAGCGAGTGCGGGACGGATAACCTCGAACCACACCTCGGGCTTCATCTGCGCAACCTCATCGAGCACGCCGAAATCAAGTCTCAGACCACGCAACGCATCGGGGTTGTCAGCACCGAACAAGCGGATGACGGCACCGTTGTGCTTGAAGACGATCGAGAGCTCGCCTTCGTTGACGGTGATGTGTCCCGACACGATCAGCGGCTTGATGATCTGCTTCAGTCGCGCCCACGCCACTGCCTTCGCTTGCTTCAGCTGCGGCGCGACGTAGACGAACATGCCGAGCTCCTTCTCGAAGACCATGGCACGGTCGAGGAGCTCCATCAACGCGAGCTCTGTCTTCCCTGCGCGCCGGTGCAACACCAGCACGTTGAAGCGCCGCATGTTGGTGTGTGACTTGTATTGCCACCGACGCGGCACGTAGGGAATCGAGATGCGCATTGGCTACTGGGCGAGATCGAAGATCAGGTGGACCTGCGGTGCGATGGCTTCCTTGAAGTCGTTGGTCGGGCCGCGCTGTGTCTGGTGCCCGCCCTGTTGTCTGACGTAGACCTTGTCACCGGCGCGCACGACTTCGCTGTCGTCAGACACCATCGCGGTGCCGACCTTCTTGCCTTCGGGATCGTAAAACGTGCAGTTGTTCACTTGATGCGCTCCAGCAGTTCGATCAGCGCCGACTTCAGTAGCACCAACTCAGGCGACGGCGGGGTGTGCGTGACGTAGGTCCGCTCGAACGCTTCGCCGTCGAGCACCGCGTCTTCGTTATCGTGCTCGACCAGGTAGTCGCCGATCGTCGGGTTGTTCGTCTCGGCCCACGCGGCCGCGTAAGAGCGGCGCACCTCGGTGCCTGGCTTCACGTGCGCGCCGTCGAGCGTCACGATGACGCCGGCCTCGGTTGGGTTGACGCCGGTGATGCGCGCCGCGTTGGGTCGGTCAGGGGTCCACTTCTGCAGGTTACTCATAGCAAGTCCTCGATCGAGTCTGTCTGGGTTGGAGGCAGCACACGGTGCTCCGCGTCTTTGATCTGTTCGGGTATCCGTGGCACACCCGTGACGACGGTCAAGGTCATCTTGCCGCTGTGTTCGTTCTTGATGGTCGGCTGGAACTTCTTCACTAGCCGTTCAGCCATCCACTGCCGCGCTTTGATGCGCTGCGTCATGGCCTGGATCTGCACGGCATCTGAGCAGTTCGCGAGCTCGTCGGACAGCGAGATGATCGCGAGCGCCTCCATGTGCGCCCAGTCCTCCATGGCCTGCTCGAACTCTTCCTTCAGGTCGGAGTGCTTGCGCAGTTGATGGAAGAACTGGCGACGCGTGAACAGGTCGAAGTCGCCGCACTTGACGCACGCTTCGTCGGGGTTGACTCCGCGGGACACGCGCTCGATCACGAGCTTGGCTGCTTCGTAGCTGGTCATCGCGTATCTACGTGGTGCCGTCATCGCGTGAGGGGATCTGCTTGTGCCAGGGCTTCAGCACCGGCCGTCGCTTGTAACGGCACCAGGCGCGCACCGTGTAGAAAGGGATGTCCATGCGGTCGGCGATGGACTGGATCGACTCGTCGCGGTTCTCGTGCGCGTCGCGGATCTCGTGGATCTGCTGGTCCGTGACCTTGGCCCGCGGGTGGTTCTCTTGAGACCGCAACTCGTCGTTCATCGGTCGCCAACCATGATCGCAACGACCGGTGAAGGGACGAAGCCGGCACCAACCCGGCCGTCCTCGACAAGCAGCTGCAGCCAGAAGGTCGCGCCCTTCGAGCTCGCAGGGAAGGTGATGTTGAGCTCGACCACGCCGGCGTGTTGCGTGAGGAACGGCACGCGCTCGTCGTTGGGCACGAGCACCAGGTTGGGCGGCACCATCAGGTGCGCACCCTCGCCGCCGATGATCGGGTGCTCGCCATCAGGTGGCACGGTCGACACAAGCAGCGCCGTCTTCGCGTTCGGGAACGGCGCGGTTGGTCGCGTCGTCCAACCAACGCGGAACGGCTTGCCGGTGATCGGGCGGCCGTCGATGATCGCGATCGGCAAGCCACCAGGCACGCGAGCCAGCTTGTTCGAGTGACGCACGATGGCATGCGCATACGCTGATGGTGTCGACCCATCGAGTCGCACCGCCACGGCCGGCGACGGCGTTGGCCACTCACCTGCGTTGCGCGTGAGCTCGTCGAACACCGTTCGCGGTGGTGTGCTGCACGAGCTCAGGAACAACGCGGCCAACGCAGCGAGCGCACCCAGTATCGTCCACATCAGCATGTGTCTGTCCTTCGGTCCTCGCGTGATCTCGACGCGTGTTGGTTCAGGCTGCTTGGTGAGTTGGCGCCAGGTGACATCGGGCAAGCCGGTGTCCACTGTCACCTTCATCTCGTCGCTCTGGTTCTTGAGGAACGCCACATCACGCAAGGCGTCCATGCCGGCGCTACGTTGACACACGCACACGCAACAGCCGGCGTCTGACCGCCAACCCTTGCACTCAGCGCAGCGCCAATGCCCGAGGATCTCCACTAGTCACCCCCGGGCACGATCACCTTCGGCTTCGGCGGGACCTTGAGCTCCATCGCCATCTTCTTGGTGGTCTCTTCGGTCGGCGCGAAGACGCGGCAGTAGTCGTTGCAGTTGACCATCGGGAACGGCCGGCCACCGGTGTTGCCTACCCGCGATGCGCCCGGCGGTTCGATGCGGCACTCGCCTTCGGTCTTGTGGCAAGGCTCGTAGAAGTTGCAGTTGTCACACCGCATGTGCTTGTTGATTCGTGGCATCAGTCTGTCTCGTAGAGCTCGGGGTTGTGCGGCCGTTGATCGGACGCGTCGATTGCTTGTCGGTGCTCGCCGCACCAGTTCTCTTCATGGGTCGCCGCGTAGATGCCGCCCATTGTCTTCGTTGCGCCGTGCGGCACGATCGGCGGGAACCGATGGCACACGCCGACCTGGCCGACCTGCACGCTGTTGGTCGTGTCTGGCTTGCTAGGCCAGAGCGACCAGAACTTGCAGGTGCGGCATCGGTTCATCGGCCCTCCACGATCGTGTCTTCGCTGCGGCCGTTCTTGCGTGCGTTGTAGCGACGCTCGGCATCGTGCGTGCGATCACGCAGCTGCAGCAGGCTCGACAGGTCGCCGCGATAGCGGCCGCGGTAGGTGATGTTGGTGTCGAGCTCGCCGCCGTTGCCGAGCGCAGTGTCGATGGCCATGGCCACTCGGGAGTTGATCGCCTCGGTCTCGGGACTGAGCTTCTGGTTGCGCTCCTTGCGCTCTTCCTTCTGCGACACTGCCAGGCCCGACATCATCAGCGCACGCAACGCATGCGGCTCAGTGCACTGTCTGAACTCGACGATGTCGCTGTCGGTCTGTTCGAGTTGCGCGGTGAGCTCGGCGATGGTGATCGCGAACTCATCACGTCGAGCCCGCGCTTGCACCAACGATTCGAGCGAGCCAGCCAGCTGCTTCTTCAGCGCCGCGATGTGCGCGATGTGCGCGTCGCACGCGCCCTGCAGCGACCCGATGGTCGCTGCGGCTTGCACGTGCGCGTCGCTCACGACGTCGACCCTTGGCCTTGCACGTCACGGACGCGCTGTTCGAGCTTCTGTCGTTCAAGACGTCGCTGGCTGTTGAGCATGCACGCCAGGTTGTCGCGAGTGCGCTCGATGCGGTAGTGCATCGCCTCGATCGCTTCGAGGTGCGGCTTCATGTCGACCGGCCGGCCAGGCAGCGGCAACGACGCCAGGTGCTTGGCGCCCTCGATCAGCTTCGCGAGGATCAGCTTCGCGACGTCGATCGTCTCGGCAGTCAACGGCACCTCGACGAGGTCGTTGTCGTAGTAGGGTGACGGCGGCGCCACTTCGACGGCCGTGTTGCCTAGCAACGGTGCCGGGTCGAACACGCCGTTGGCCAGGCGCTCCTGATTGCGCTCCTGGTCTTGCAGGATGGTGCGCGCTGCATGCTTGACAGCGTCGTGATCGGTGTCGGTCTGAGCCGCGGCCACGTCGTTGGCTAGTGACTCAAGCGCACCGAAGGAGGCGCGCAGTGCATCGATGGCGGGGATCCGCTCTTCGGCGGCTGTTTCTGTGAGGGTTGAAACCATGGTCGCGAGTCTAGCCCTGTGCCCCTTGAATACGCAAGGCCGTTGACTCGCCCAGGAGCCAGGCCAGGTCTCGATCGCGACACCACGGCATCACCACGGCCGTCACGCGCCCACCCTTGGCCGTGCCTCGACCCCAACAGCCGGCCAGGTAGCGGATGTCGCCGTCGTCCCGGTCGTTGGCGTCGAACAGCCCATCGAGCGCGCCCTTCATGCCGGCGACCAGGTTGTCGAGATCGCGGCCGCGCTTGTCCGGCGGGTTGAAGACCAACGTGCACCGCACGAGTCCGCTCGGGAGCTCCGACTGCAGCACCGCCATTGCGCCAGCCCGCTGTCGCAGCGCCTTGCGCGCCCTGGTCCGCGCAACAGGGTGCGCGCCGGTGTTCGGCAAGCAGTTCTTGGTAGGCCAAGGCAGTTCAATCAGCACCCTCATGCTCTGCTCCATTCAGACACTCCACCCGTAAACTGTCCCGGATCCCCGGTTCTATAGAACCGGGGGAGACCGGGAGAGTTTGACGATACGGGTCCGAAGTGAACTCTCCCGAACTGTCCCGGGACAGTTTTACCCTCTACTGGGCAACGACTTAAACTACGTTTCAGACATGTCTGACTTGAACTGTCCCGGGACAGTTTTTCGCCTGGGACAGTTCGCCAACTGTCCCGGGACAGTTTGTGATTCTTCATAGCATCCGCTCCTCAAGCCACTTGCGTCCGTTGTCAGACACTTTCATCGTCTGCGCTCGACCCTTCCCAGAACTGTCTAAAAAGGCCAGCGCGTCAGTGTCCAGTAGCTGGCTGATGAAGTCATCCCTCGCGTGCTTGCTGATGCCTGCGAAATCCACGGCCGTGAGATCCTTCCGGCTGGTCTTCAGCCCTTCGAGCTCGCGCTCTTCGACCAACAGCAGGAGCTCTTCGCACACCGCCTGCAGTGGCTCTGGCACCAGGTCGATGCACTCGGGACCAACGGGCGGCGGAATGAACGGCACGACAATCCCGCCCGACTCGACCTCGCCGTGCGAGTCCTGACCAATGGGCACACCGCAGATCTCGAACTCGATCGGCTCGCCGCGGCGCCAGTTCTTCACCTTCTTCGGCTCG
>CENS01000954.1_pt1 | contig 11373 bp, 8 predicted proteins | sample 530201 | NCBI WGS metagenome assembly CENS01 (sample SAMEA2619747, study PRJEB7988) | marine metagenome | biome: marine biome (ENVO:00000447); feature: surface water layer (ENVO:00002042); material: "saline water (ENVO:00002010), including plankton (ENVO:xxxxxxxx)" | depth 5 m | reverse complement strand
AGAGAATGCCACGAAATACTCATGAGTGAGTCAGGCAGGGATAGAGTCGCTAAAATTCATTTTGAAATGATACAACAAATAGAAAATGGCAAAGATATTTGATAGTAAGTACAAATCTAATACCACTAAAAGACCAGGTATACATTCTAAAAGTAAGACATCTAAATTAAAGACTTCTAAAAATTATAAAAAGAAATACAAAGGACAAGGAAGATAATTATCAAATAAAATTGATATATTTGTCTTATGTTAACATTAGAAGATCTTCAAGCTCAACTTGATGAGTCTTTGGCTATTAATTCTATAGAGTCGTCTTATTCCTATGATTTCTATACAGATTTAATAAATGAACAAAGAGCTCTATGGTTACGTAACGAATATAATAAGAATCGTAGCATAGATCCTTTTGTTATCCAAACTCTTCCTTGTTTAGAATTAGAATTAGTAAATCCTATAGATTGCTGTATTACTGTACCAGATGCATGTAAAGTTTTAAGAACTAAACAAATAATTCCTAATACTATTGAGCTTTATTTTAAAAAAGGAATAGCCACTGTAGGTCCAGCAGATATAACTAAACCACGATTTGTAGTTATAGATTATTCTAGAGTACCATTTATTGGACACGGTAGAACTACACAAAAAGCAATTTATACTTTTCTCTATGATGATCGTATGTACGTAATTAGTAAAGATCCTATGGTAAAGAACATTAAGTACATGACTCTTAGAGGAGTATTTGAGGACCCAACTACATTATTAAACTATGTCAATTGCGTAGACGGTAATACTTGTTGGTCTTCATCAGACCCATATCCTATTAACCAATGGATGTGGGCATATATTAAACCAAATGTTTTACAGCAGTTGATGCAAAAAGCAGCAATTCCATTTGACGATATGAATGATGCTCAAGATGCTAGATCCCAAGGTATAAGACAAGCAGCTCCTAATCAACAGCAACAACAACAGCAACAACAGCAAAGACAACAATGATAAAAAGAGGTAAAGGTAAACAACTAGGTGATGTAAAAAAGAAAGACTTTTATACACACTATAAAGCTAACGCTAAAGAAGAGCTTATTAGTAGACCTTTATATAATAGTTTCCTAAAAGAACTTCTTAATGCATTTAGTAGCGCTATTGTTGAATTAGGATTAGAATTAAAAATAAATAAAGTAGGCAAGCTTAGAATTAGAAGTAAAAAATTAAACTTCTTTGATAAAAACGGTAAAAGATGTAAAAGTTTAAGAGTTAACTGGGAAGCAACCTGGAATTATTGGCATACTAAACATCCTGATTTATCAAGAGACGAAATAATAAATTTAAAAAATAAATCAGTAATTTATCATGAAAATGATCATAGCAGTGGAGAATTTTATGAGCACTTTTGGGATAAGTTTACTAATAATTTAAAATATAAAAGTTTTTATGTCTTTAAACCATCAAGGCAATATTCAAGATTAATTGCTAAAATAGTTAAGGACCCAAATCGTAAAGTTTTTTATTATGGATAATATAGAAATTGAAGTAGAAGAATCAAATGGATCTTCTAAAGAAGTAGAGAAAACAGTTAGAATTAATCGTAAAGAGTTTGAAGACGGAGGCTACGAAGAAGTACGAGTAGAAGAAGTTGAAGGCGGATACATTAAAACTGTTTGTACTCGAAAAAAAGAAAATGGAGAATGGACTTATAAAGATGAAAAGTCTGTAACCACAGAAGATCCTTTAAAGGATAATTCTTCTGAGGGCATAGCAAATAGATTAGAGGCAGCACTTAAAAAATTAATGTAAATGTATGCTGGTAAAACTGTATCATATAAAGCCATTTTAGACAAAGTTATTAGAGACTTTGGATTTAATTATGACATTCATGAAGAAGAAGGTTTAGAATGGCTGGCTGAATTCATGGCACATACTAACGTGCCCATGGTTCTAGAAAATAATATTGCATATATTAAAGTATGTGATGGTAGGGCAGAATTGCCTTTTGATTTACATAAAATAGGTCAAGTATCTTATCTAACTTCAGTAAATGATTTGCAAGAAGCAGAATGTGGTAAAGGGCGTATGTTTCCCATGCGATGGGCAACTGATTATTTTCATAAAAGATATCATCTAGACGACAGAGACTATACATCAGAGTCTGAACAAACTTACACTGTAGAAGGAGGATTTATCTTTACATCTTTTAACGAAGGATATTTAGCAATGAGTTATAATGCTATTCCTACAGATGAAGATGGATATCCTGTAATTCCCGCAGAACAACAATGGTTAGAAGCAGGATCCCATTATATCGGACATAAGATAGCTAGAAAATTATGGATGCAAGGACAACTTCGTCCAGATGTATATCAGATTATAGAAAGAGACAGAGATTGGTATTTTGCACAAGCTGTCAACCATGCTAAACAATGGAACGGAGTCGATGAAGCAGAAAGCATGCAGAATGCAACTCTTAGAACTATTCCTGACGTACAGGCCCACGCGAGCTTTTTTGCTAACATGCAGCTGCCTGAACAAAGAAACTTTAGACCCAAGTCAGGAGCTAGAACTACTACTGATATATCTATAGTTAGCTCATCTGTACAAGGACCTAATCCAGCAACTTCTTAAACTTAATTCATGGAAGGACACGTTAATACTTATGGAGGCATGGATAAAGATTCTGCTTATGATAGTATCAAGCAGAACATGTATATTGATGCTTTAGATATAAGAATATCTACTGATAAAGGAGAATCACAAGGAGCCTTTACTAATATGAAAGGTAATAAAGAAGTGTTTACAATTCCCACATCAGGAACATTTGATAACGATCCTCCTAATCCTCCGACTAATTGGTCAGCTCTTACTCCTGAAATAATTGGATATGGTACAATTAGAAATTCTATTATATTATTTGTAGCAGATGATTCAGGAACTAAAGGATGGATATACGAAGTAAAATATGATCCAGCTACTAGAGAAATATTAGCTACTTATCCTAAATTACTTTATTACAGTGATAATTTATTTTTTAAAAAAGAATGGCCAATAGAAGCACTAGGACGTTATGAAAATTCAAGTACTCAAAAAATTTATTGGACAGATTATAATAATTTCTTTAGAACTATAAATATTGCAGATAGTAATTTAAATACTTTTCCTGTAGAAAACATAGATATATTTCCTGCTTTAGAATATACTCAACCTATCTTAACACAAGTTTCTTCAGGAGGAGTTCTTAATACAGGAATGTATCAAATAGCTTATAGACTTATTACATCCGACGGAAAAGAAACTTTAATTTCTCCTCCAAGTAATATGATTCAGATAACTACTGCTTCAGAATATAATAATATTGTTAGTTATACTGGAGATCCTGAAAAATTAAATACAGGTAAAAGTATTGTAATACAAGTAGACACTTCTACTTATTTAGAAAATTTTAGAGAAATAGAATTTTTCTCACTTTATTATGAAAGTCCTATAGCTACCCCAATAGCTACTTTTATAGAAAAAGTCGAAATTGTTGATAATCTAACTGAGTTAACTTATCAAGGAAACGAAACAGAAACATTTGATATAGAACTATTTACATTTACTACAAAGAATTTTGCATTTAAAACTTTTAAGACAGTTACTCAAAAAGATAACTATTTAATAGGAGCAAATATAAAATCTTCTACAATTAGTGTAGAAGATCTTTTAAATGGAGGAACATTTGATGCAAAAACTAGAAGATATAATAATGATGCAACTCCCGATACTCCTTTTACTCCAGGCAATCCAATAAATGATTTAAATAATGCTTTTAATGCTGAGTTTAATAAAGATAAGCATTGGGATGTAACTTGGCAATCAGATACTAATCAATATAAATATCAATCTAATGGAGCTACTTTAGGAGGAGAAGGACCTAACATTTCTTATACTTTTCATTTAGAAAGAATGACTGAAGATGCAGAAACAAATCAAGCAGGTTATCATAATATATTTACATTAAATCCTCTTTTTGGAGATAGTCATGATTTAAATGATGGTTACGGAACTCGCCCTAATCCTAGTTATCAAAATAATTCTTCTCCACATATTTCAGGATTACTTCGAGGATACAAAAGAGGAGAAACATATAGATTTGGAATTGTATTTTATACTAAAAAAGGAGAAGCTACTTATGTAGAATATATTGGAGATATTAAATTTCCTGATATATCAGAAAGAGATAATGCTAATAATAGCAGTGCTACTCCGTATTGGCCTTTAAGTACTATGGCTAAACAAGTTAATGGTGATTTTAGTACTGGAATAATGACTGCATTTAATCTTGGAATAAAATTTAATCTAGATTTTACTAGCTGTCCCGAACTTTTAGATCAAATAGAAAGTTATCAAATAGTTAGAGTTCCTAGAACTAATAATGATAAAAGAAGATTATGCCAAGGAATTATTAATCCTTTAGCGTTTCAATCAATTGGAACTGGGACTCCCCCTAATGATTTTGATTTTAAAATAGATGGTTCAGATAATGTAGTTCATCAAAGTAATACTAATATAGGATATATTACACCAGTTACTTCTTTGGATAGATTAGAAATGGATTCATTAGATTATTGGGCAGATTATCAAGATCCAGATTTAAATCCTGGAGTAGGTGTAAGCTTTCCTAATATTCCTATTATGGTAAAAAGTACTTATAGAGTTATTACTAGGGCACAACATATTTCTTTTTATTCTCCTGAAGTATCTTATGCTTCAGACGAAAGTGTTGGAACAACAATACCAGATATAATAGCTAATCCTGGAAATAATGCTTGTTTATTAATGACAGGAACTTATTCTTTTCAACAAAATAAAGCAACTAACCCTACTGATTTTGATTATTTAGAAGATCAAAGTAATGCGGGAGGACCTAATGCTACTAATCTTGGTCCCGATGTTAACCAATTAGTAGATGTTAGGCAAAAACTTTACAGAACTCTTCCTATAACTTTTAATAGTGTAGAAAATATTAAAAAATTTAAAAGTGCTCATTATTTTGATATGAGAGATAGTACTAATGTTACTATTGATACTAAAACAACTCGTTTTGGAACAGCAATGAATGGAGGAACTCTTCCTGCTGATGTTCCTTGGCTTTCTCCTTTAGGCGGATCCGAAAATATAATGGTAGATTCAGATAGTTATATGAGAAATTATATAGCAGCTAAAGGACAAAATCAAACATTAAATGATCCTGATAGTGCAAGAGCTGTATTAGGAAGAGCAGGTAGTAATATATCTGGATTACTTGATACTTTTTATAATGATCCCTTAAATCCAAGTACAATATATACTCCAGGAACAGAATCTTCTGTAAGAGATTATTTTTTAGTAAATAAAACTAATACAGGTTTATTATTCGATGATCCTGCTTTTATTCAAATTCCTAATAATTCTTATATCGATGTTTTAGATAAAAACGGAAATACAGGTACAGGTTATAATTTTAATAGAGCATTGCCTCTTGGAGATGTAGTTATTCCTAGAAATGAAATATACGGAGGAACAACTCTTAGTGTATTAGAATCTAATACTTGGATAGCAGCTTCTCCTGTTATAGATAAAACAGAATTAAATCCAATAGTTTTTGGAGGGGATATTTTTATAGGAATTCATCATATTCAAAAATCAATGTTAGAATTTAATGCAAACTTTTATAATAATGGAAGTACAAATGGAACTTATGCATATCCTTTTACAAATACTCAATTATTAGTAACTGAAAGTACAATTAATACTAATATAGATCACGGAGCAAATACTTCAACAGAAGTAAAATTTACATATACTGGAACTGGTCCTGCGCAAGAAGATTCTTATTATAGGCAAGAAGATAATAATAGTTTTTCTACTCACGGAATAAAAAAACCAGGAGAAGATTATTATAGATTTTATGCTTATAATAATGTTTTTTCTAAAGAAAATCGAGAGGTATTATTTTTTGTAAAACCTAATCTTTTTGTAGATGCCTCATTAACAAATGATATACGTGCATATTTATCTAATGTAAAAACAAATGGAGAAACTATAGACTCTTGGACAAAATTTGCTATTAATGATTTTTATGATATAGACGATCATGGTCCTATAAATAAAATTATAAATTTTAAAGACAATGTTTATTTTATACAAGATGAAGGAATAGGAGTTTATAGTATTAATAGAGAAGCAATTACTACAACAGATGACGGAGTTCCTACAGAGTTAGGTACAGCAAAAGGTTGGGGTAAACATCAATATTATTCTAAAGAAATAGGATCTATACATCAATGGGCAGTAGCTGCAACTAATAATGCTATTTATTTTTTTGATGCTATTCATAGAAAAATTTATCAAATAGGTCAAGGTAAGGCAGGCATGACTACTAGTCCTTTATCAGAATTAAAAGGAATGCATTCTTATTTACAAAATTTAGGAGAAGATGTATTTATAAGAAAAGAAGATGGAGGAGATAATCCTATTAAATTTAAAGGAGCTCACATAGGAATAGATGAAATTAATGATGAAGTTATCTTTACATTTTTATCAGTAACTGCTAGAGGTATTATAGAATCTATTGTGTTTGATGAATTAGCAAATCAATTTTCTACTAGATTATCTATTACTCCTAAAATGTGGATCAATAATGGAGATACTTTAATTACTCCTAATTATAATACAGGAAATGAAAACGATATTTATGTTCATAATATAGGAAACTGGGGAGAATTTTATGGAGTTCAAAAAGAATGCCAGCTTACATTAGTTATTAATCCTAAAGCAGATATAAATAAAGTTCTTAGATTCTTAGAATTTAATAGTATAGTTCGTGACGATAATAAAAATATTGACCGAGAAAAAACTATAACAGGATTTAAGATTACCACAGAATACCAAAGCAGTGATATTATCTATGAAAGTGTTCCTGAATCTTTAACAAGAATAAAAAGACGTTTTGATAAATGGAGAATAAAACTTCCTAGAGATAAAGATTCTAGAGGTAGATTTAGGTCTACACATTTTTTATTAACTTTATATTTCGACAATACTTATAATAAAGAACTAATTATGAATAGATTAGTTTCTTATTATGACCCACAAATATTTTAGATGCCAAAAGATACTCCTCCATATAATCGTTATCCTAAATTAAAATTAAAATACAATTTTGAAAACGGAGGAAAACTGCCTGTAAGAAAAGAAGGAGAAAGTGATTCAGATTACTATGCTAGATGGACTCCAGAAGATTATAAATTATTAAATGAACAAATTTTAAAAGCAGAGTTAGACTATGGAACTCTTAATCAAAAGTTTCTAGACGAACAAGATAGAGTAGATACAGTTAATCAAGATGCTTTAAAATTAGCTAGAGAATTAGCATATAATCAAAATCAATGGGCAGATAAAAATGTTGTTGCAGGAAAAGGATTAGAATTCGTTTGGAATGAAGATACCGAAAAAAACGAACTTCGTCCTAGAATGATAAGTATAGATAATCCTCAAGATTGGGAAGCAATAGGTATGGAACATGTAAATGATCCTAATAGTTTTGTTAATAATCTTACAAGTACTTATCCAGACCCCAAAAATAAATATTTATATGATTGGGATAAAGAAGAATATATACTAGACAAAGAAGGAAATAAACAACCTGTATATCAAAGAGGTATGGGGTGTATAGGAGCAATGTGTGGTATTTATAATACAGCAGGAGCTACTCAAGTTTCTGATTTTCCTACAGGTTTTGGAAAAAATGTAATTAAAGCAGGCGACCCTATATTTAAACAAATGTCTAATAAATTTCTAGACGCTGATGATTATGCGGGAATGAAAGCTATGGGTTTTGTTAGGACAGATTCTCCTAAAGAAGGATCAGTTATGAGGATAGCCGAATTTCCAGGAAGTCCTTACAGTAGCCATAGTATGATGGTAAATAAGATAATACAAAATATTGACTCTAAAGGAAATGTTACAAACAAATTTGATTGGAATTCTAGAGAGAATGTAATAGAAAATCCAGGCAGTTTTTCATTAGGGGTACGAGCAAGTAAAGCTCCTTCTGGTGCTTATCATGGAAGAGAAAGTTATTGGGATTATGTAGGAAATACTCCACAGTATGAAAAAGAAGCTACTATAGCAAATGAAGAATTAAAAAGATTACAAGCTTTACAATCTTCTTCTTTTCGTCCTACAAAATTAGATATAATAAATTCTACTAGAACAGGACCTAAAGAAACTAATTTTGAATTTGTAAAAGGAACTCCTTATGTTCCAAAAACAAGAAAAGAAAAGAAAGAATTTGCAAACATTCCTGCATATGTTTATCCTTTATCTTATTCTATTAATAATAGAAATGGAGGTTCTTTAGCTCCTATTATTCCTACTTATTATAAATCTAAAGGAACACCTATTTATAGAGATACTACTGATGCACCTCCTAGAATGTTCGATAATGGAGGAAAAAAAGATAAAAGAATACTTCCTTTTTTTAAAAATAAATACTTTTTAAAAGAAACTCCTGTTTATAAAGGAAAGCAAAATTTATTTAGTAAAACTAAATCTAAAATTAATACAAAAAAATATCCACTTAATAAAGATCAATTAGAAACATTTTTATATAGATACAATGAATTTAAACATCAATATCCTGATGCACCTCATTATGAATTTTCAATATTAAATCCTTATAAAAGAGGGGGATATTTAAATAAAAAATATAAATATGGGGGATTTAGCAGATAAATATTTAAACAAAATACTTAACCAAGGATTATTAGATAATACTCCAACAGATCCTCCTGGATCTTTAGAAGGATTAAATGCTAATGATTTTACTGCTGTAATCTATAATGAAATTGTTTCTATAATAAAAGAATTAGAAGCATCAGGAGAAATAAAAGAAGGAGAACATTTAGACGCAGCTGGTATTACTGCTCAAATACTTTTAGAATCAGATAATGGTAAATCTTCTTTAGCAGCTAAGTATAATAATTTTGGAGGAATAAAAGATTCTCCTAGTTGGAAAGGAGAAACAGTATTAATTCCTAATTCTGATGGAGACGTTTATTGGAGAGTATATCCTTCAGTTAAAGAAGGATTAAGAGAACAAGTAAAATTTTTCTTACCTTCTAAAAATTCAAGATATTCTAAAGCAGGAGTACTAAAAACTACGAATGCAGAAGAATGGGCAAGAAAAGTACAAGAAGCGGGTTATGCAGGAACACAAAAAGATTATGCTGATAGAGTCATAAGAGTAGCTAAAGAGATTCCTACTAGATTAAAACGAGCTAATCCTAAATATAGTAAAGGTTTAGAATATGAGTTTACTTCTGTAGAGCGTCCTGATTATCAAGAAGAAAAAGAAACTAATGAACCTATTAATAAACCAATAACTATAGGAAAAACTAATCCTGCACAAATCTTTTTAAATGAAGACACAAAGATTGATTTAAATACACCTATAAATATTTCTAGTCCAGGAACTAAAATTTATGATAATTCATTTTACAATGATCCTAGAAATGAACAACAATTAAAACAATCTTTAAAAAATAAAGAAATTTTAAACGCACCTATACAATTTAAGCAAGGAGGAGCTATGAATTTTAAATCAAACGCAGCTTATAAAAAATGGCTAGCTTACGGACATGCATCAGGAGAGTTTGCTAAAACTCCAGGAAATCAAAAAGTAAGTATAAAAGGAAAACCTAAAAAAGTAAAGCATCGTAACGGTGGAAATATGTATGCTAGATATTTAGAAAACGGAGGACCAGGCGACGAAGAAAACACTGTAGCAACATATGATGGCAGAGTAGGTCCAGAAGTTGTCCCTACTTATTCTTTTGGACAAACTCCTAGATATTTAGGAGAAGAATCAGGTTATAATTATTATCAAAATTTAGAAGATTATTATAGAAGTCTTAGTCCACAACAAGTAGCTGAATTAAAAAAAGAAAGTTTTCAATATCCTGAATTAATAGCTAAAAAAGAACAAGAGATAGGAGAAGAACAAGAATATGTTGGAGGAGTTAAAAAAAGAATGGCAGAAATAGCTACACAACTAGGTCAACCAGGAACTCCTCCTGAAGAAGATTACGATTATTTAGGCATACCTTGGATGTTAAATGAAAATTCTTGGTTTCATAAATTAAAAGATGAACATGGAAATAAAATATATCCATATTCTTGTCAAGGAGTTATGTGCGCAATTGGACGTAAAGCAGGTGCAACTACAGCTACAACATATCAAGGAAAAGAAAAAGGAAGTCCTTGGCCTGTATATACAGGAAGCAGAATAGTAGATAAACCAGAAGTTTTAGCTCAATTAGGAATTTATCCAGCTGATAAAATAGATGCAGGAACTATGGTTAGAATGGGGTATAGAGATGACGGAACATCTCATAATGTAATTGCTACAGGAGTTCCTGATGAAGAAGGATGGTATCCTTCAGGATATGCTTCTGAATGGTATAAAGGAGTAAAATCAGGAGACTGGAGAGATGATAAATATAGTAGAAAATACGATCAACCTTTTGTCTATTTAAGAAACCTTCCAGCTTTACAAAAAGAATTAACAGATTTACAGAAAAAAGCAACAGATGCTTCTTCTAAATATAAAGAGTATTTAAAATATCAACTAAAGCCTACGAGAATGCCTTTAGTTAAACCTAAAACAGATATAAACAATATAAAAATTATTGAGTAACTTTATAAAAATTTATAAACATGAAAAAAGGAATTCAAAATTCATATTCTACATTTCCCTCTAGTGTGAATATGAGATACGGTAACTACATGAGTAATGGAGGCGCTATGAATCAGTTAACAGAATTTAACGAAGGAGGCCGCCACGAAGAAAATGGTTTAGGCGGAATTCCTCAAGGTATGAATCCAGACGGACAAATGAATTTAGTAGAAGAGGGAGAAACTAAATTTGACGCTGAGAATTATATCTTTTCTGATACTCTTAAAGTAGATAAAGAATTAGCAAAAGCTTTTAACCTTAGTCCAAAGATGATAGGTAAAACTTTTGCAGATGCTTCTAAAATGGCTGGACGTAAAAAATCTAGAAGAGAAGGAGATAAAATAGAAGAAGCTGCTAACGAAGCAGATTTAATGAATCTTATGGAAGCTCAAGAAGCTTTTAAACAAAAAGAAATAGAAGAAAGGCTAACAGAAATTAGTCAGCTAGACCCCACTGTTCTTCCTGCTTTAATGGGACAAGGACAAGATCCTAATATGATGCAAGAAGCTCCTATGGATGAACAAGCTATGATGGAACAACAAATGATGGCTGAACAACAAGGACAACCATCTCCTGAAGAAATGGCTATGATGCAACAACAGCAGGATATGGCTATGGGCCAG
>CENS01077534.1_pt1 | contig 11416 bp, 10 predicted proteins | sample 530201 | NCBI WGS metagenome assembly CENS01 (sample SAMEA2619747, study PRJEB7988) | marine metagenome | biome: marine biome (ENVO:00000447); feature: surface water layer (ENVO:00002042); material: "saline water (ENVO:00002010), including plankton (ENVO:xxxxxxxx)" | depth 5 m | reverse complement strand
GTGTCTACTGCGCGAATTACTTGAAGTGCATTTGAATATTTTAAAAAGTATGCAGCCGAATGAAAATCGACTGAGTGTGCATCGTCAGGTGCTCCGAAAGTAGAAGCTAATTCAGTTTCTGTACTGATTTTTTTAGCTACTCCTGCAGGGCCCCAACGAAACTTACCAGCAATTGCTCCAGTTGTAGACTGCACATTGGGCACACCGCCTGTCAGATCTACTTCCTTAACAACTATAGCCGGAGACTCGGAAGGTACGCCTAATGCCATTGTTATTTTTCCTTATTCCATTGAACTAATTATAAGTTTTCATAATACGATTAATCAATCATTAAATCTATTTATACATTAGAAATTTTTATGATTTGGATCAAACCGTATACCGCTACCTTCATCTGTTACACTCCATGGATCTGCTTTCGGTACTACTTGTATATCATCTAATCCATCTTCTATAAAACCAAATGGTACCACATCATCTTCTATTTCTTTCATTCTTTGTTCAAACATCATCTGTTTTAAATTAATGTCAGTTAAATCAGAAAATACGTTACTTGTAGCAAAATAACCAAATAGAACTAAATTCATCATTAAATCATCATGGTTGCCATCTGACGCTTCATAGGATTGTCCCTTAGCTACGAACGTTGATATTTCCATGATTGTGTTCTCATCATGCACTATTAACTTTTTCTCTTCTAGAATATCTTTAATAGCCGAACAACCAATGCGTTTTACTTTACGAGTCATTTCTATACCAAGAGCATTTGCTTTAATAGCAGACTCTACGTGCATATTTTCATATTCTAATTCGTGGTATAGTCCATTACACACTACCCCGCCTTGATCGTTTGCTTCTATTATAACATAAGCTTGATTGTATAAATTTGCATACTTATAAATAATATTCGGGAAGAGTAATGGAGATATAGTATTATTGCGATAAACAGCAACCTGTTCAAAGGGTCTTGTGCTAATATCGATCACATTAAATGTAGAATAATCCTGTCCTCTTCCCCTCGAAACATCTACTGTCATTATGTAGTCATGTTTCTTTTCAGGCTCTTTAAATATACAAACAGAATCTTGTTCCAGTCTTTTATAAGGTTCTTTTGCCCTAAATTCTAATAGCGTATTTCCCGATATAAGTGTATCACCAGTTCCAAAGAAAGTATTACCAAACTCTTGATCAAACTGCAGCTGAGAAGTATTTGCTATAGTCTCTGCTTTCCAAGTTTCATCACGACCTGGAACGTCCCACCAATCTACTCTAAACGGGACAAAGTCATTTGTCTTTTGAACAGCACCTTCCCAAATTTTTTGGAACATATTACCAATACCATTCGCAGTAGATGTAATAATAATTTTAGATTCTGTACCAGAAGAAATAACTGGATAAGTTGAAGTATAAAACTCTGCAGCTCTTTCGACAAACGCAAACTCATCGAGATATAATAGGTTGACAGATAGACCACGAATAGAAGATCCAGAAGTAGCAGACGCAATAATGCGACTATTATTTGAAAATTCTATGGAACCTTTATTTAAAGCTTTACAACCAGGCTGAAGAAAGAACGGGAGATTCTCAAGAGTAAGTGTAACTCTTGCTAACATCTCTCTGGCAGTAGCACCTTTATTGGCTAGTACTGCAATAGTTTTTTCTGGATGAAAGATGGCAAACCATAAAAGATAAACAACACTAGAGATTGATTTACCTGATTGGCGACACGCTAATACAATATTAAATCTATTATCATTAAATTGGTTAAACATTTTTTCTTGATAAGGATATAATTCAAAGGGAACTAATCCTACATCAAGCGAAATAATCTTGCAATATTCAGAAGCAAAATATGCCGGATTGTTCATACATTTGGCGTATTCTGTTACTTCATCATTTGTCCAATGTTGTACAATCCCGTCTCTCTTAACATTCGGATTGCCGAGATATGTATCATTCATGATTTATTATTTTTTCGTCTTTCAATAGTCTTTGCAAATCTGTTGTAGATCCAACAAAAACATTATTAGTTGTTTGACCTGCAGGCAAAGCTTTTTTATCATTATTTTTTATATCATTCTTTTTCTTATGAAGATCTAACAGGTTGCCATTAATATCAGCAACATGTTTCATCATATTCGAAAATACTTCGAATGCTCTTGGATGTTCTGTAGCTCTTGCTACTTCCATCATTTCGTCTAATGCATCAGATCCTTTAATTAATAAATCATGATAAGTCTGTCTTGCATATTCAAAATCATTATCTGCCGTATCAGAATCCATTTTATGCACTGTCACCGTTATATGTTATAGTTTCATTGAAACCGAAATCGCTATCTGCTAAACCAAATGTATTAGCAGGATTCGGAGTTATTGATATAGTTTCGAATAAAACATCGCTATCATTTAAACCATTATCTATATTATAAACTCTAGCATCGCTTTTACGGATAATTTTCTTAGTACCGACAGGACCATAGAAATTAATTTTCATATCAAAATCGAGAGTATAAATGATCGTTCTTCTTTGTTCTTGTGCACCTTCATAGTCATCAGTAAAACTTACACTCGTTAAACTAATAGGAACATCTTCTTTTAAATCTGGATGATCATTTAATGGTTTAATCGTTAAAGTATATTGAGGTGTGAAAAACGGAAATATCTGCTCTACCACTTGTAAAGCATCATCTTGATTTTTAGCGTATATGCTTAATTGAAAATTAATAATATATGGTACGTATATGTTTATTTTATTTCTATTAAGTGTAGTTGTTCCAACTTGACTAAATGCGTTATTCTTTTGAAGTTGTCTACTAAGATCATAAGAAATACCTACAATTTCAAATGACATTCTTGGAAGTTTAATAGCTACCTTCGAATCATTTACTAAATCAGGTACCTCATTAATTCTCTCTAAAAACTTTTGTTTAGGACCATAAGCTAATGGTACCTTCATCGTATTAATAACACCGCCACTACTATCTTTTCTTAGTACGTATATATTATTAAACATTGCACCAAATAGTGCAACACTTTTTCTAATTCTTTCGTGATAAAAATACGTACCGAACATTAGCTTGGATCTCCGAATGGATTTGATTCACTAAAGTCTAAGAAGTCGGTAAGTGTATCAAAATACGTATTTTGTTCTGTGTTTGATAGTTGATTATCTTCGGCTACTGCGCTTACGGTAGCAATTGAATTAACAACTCCAACTCCTAAATCAACGTCTTCTGTTCCAACAATTTGTCTTCCTGCTATAAACGAATGATATAGACCATCGTCTGCGCCTGCATTAATTACTCCAAGTATTCTATCAGAATCACTCCATCTTGAAACCTCTCCAGACATAACAACGCCATCCGAGAAAGTTTGATTTACGGTTTCTCCTAATGTAAATCCGCCACTTGCTGAATCTAAAGTTAAGAGATACTCATATCCGTATTGTCTTTCTATACTATCAATATCTGCAATATTTGTATCGAAATCTTCACCACTAAATTCAAATAACTCACAACGCAGTTTATATGTAGGTAAATCTTTTAGTTGATAAAACGGCTGTTCGTGCTCAACATGCATTATTTGAAATAGTTTTTTAGAAAATGGAATGTAAAGCAAATCACCTTCAAAGGGTCTTACACCTTGAATTTCATTGTCATATCTTGCGACAGTTTGTTCCCAACGTTTTTTAGCCACAATAAACGTAGCTTGATCTCTTATTTCTACACCGAATTTTGTAAATAAATCGCCTTCACCATCAAAGCCTTCAATATTTTCGATATACATTTCAATCTTATATGATGAATTAAAACGAGAACTTGCATCCTCATTTAATATATTATCTTTATTAACGATGTCGCGAGGAAGATAGTAAATATCTTGACCATAAATCTTTAGCGATTCAATTATAATCTCTTCATATAATTGTTGCTCTGACCTACTGCCCTGGCTGAAATACATATTAGTTGCCATGATTTACCCCATAAAGAAATCAGCTGGCATCTCATGCTCAGTGCGGATTGCTTCTCTTAGCCTATCGATATCTAATTGCGCATCTTCATAAATCTGTCTACCATTAAGCGTAACTCCTCCTGGTAATGTCATACCTTCAAACTTAATAAGATTTTGCCCCCATTGTCTTTTAAATAGAGCAGTCGTATATTCTTTTAGCCATCTGTCATTCCAAATACTAGTATGAGAATCTGGCGCAAGTATTTCATATACCTCTGCTACAACGTAGTCTCCGGCCTTTAAATCACCATCTGTGAAATCACCGTGAATATAAAGTCTATTTTGTTTTCTTGAAAACTGAACTTGAGGAGTACCATTCATTCTCATATCAATCAAAGAAAGATATTGTTGCATTTGTTCATAGTAACCTAAATCTCCCATATAAGTCTGAAGATTGGCTATATCATTTAAATGCAATTGATATTTTATATCAAAGAAATCTCTTGTTATTGATCCGCCCCGAATAGGAAACAGTTGTGATACAAATGTTATATTTGACGACAAAGAAATATATTCATTTGTGACATCATCCGAAGTGATTAAATGTTTAAGATAAGTTCTTAATGTAGCATCAGAATGAAATTCTTGATAATACTGAAGAGCTTCGTCAACTCTATCTTCTTGTTGTTCTGGGTCAATATTGATTTCTATGACAGGATCTCCTAAAGATCTCATCGCGTAATCAATTAAACCTTGTCTACTACTCGGATTAGCCATATGATAAACCTTAATATATTTTTAGCTATTTATACAACTTAACCGATGTAAGCAAAACCACCAAATTTGCCTACTCCTGTTCGCACCGCGGGGCCATATCCTGGGCCTGCAACAGATGATGTGCCAACAGAATTAGTTGTAATTGAATTTTGTAAATTAAATGTTCTCCAATTATTGACTTCCGGAGATCCCGAATTGCCCTGATCAGCCATAAAAACAGTTTTTGCATCATTATTTCCTTGAGTATAACTTACTCCGTATGATATGGCGTCGCCAATAACTGCAACAGCGCTAGTCATACTAGCAAATGAAACTTTTCCTACTTGTTTAAAAGCTTGAGAAAATGCTGGGCCATTGTTATATTGGCCGCCATGTACCCAAACCGCATCTGCGTTAGAAGCTACTCCATTATCAAATCTCCAATCACTAGGAGTACCTTTTGCTATATTTGTAACGCCATATGGTGACATATCGCGGCCTTTTATAAAAAGACTTGGAGGCAGATATAAAACAGAACCTCCTGTTGCTTGAGCTGTTGCAAAAGGCAATTTTAAACCAAGTTCGTGTTGACTATTTGGAACAGAAGATACTAATGGATGATATGGATGGGAGTTCCCATAGACAAAATGAACAGAAAATTCACTCGAAGATCCTACATTAGCTGCGTTGCCGGCGTAAATGGGGTTCATATACGATTGGTTACCCGGATTACGGAAATCTGCTATAATTCGACTACCATTTCCGCTGGCAAATGATCCAGAATATGTATCGCCGCTGTTATTGGAATACCATTTATCGTTTGAATTTTCACTCCAATTTTGAGTTTCTCCATGGTTTGAGCCTATATTTATGCCAGCTGGAGTAAAAACCGTAGGTAAATAAGTATTAACAGTCGGATTTATAGCTACCGCTGTTTTCGCCGCTTTAGGCATTGTCCATATAGCTTGATGATCTCCGCTATTATTTGATGTTTGGCCACCCATCATTAGAACTTGAGTAGGACCAGTCGCTGTGCCCACCCCATATATGCCAGGATAACCTTGCGCACTTCCTACGGCAACTTCGGTATCATTTGAAAAGGTTAATTGATAAACATTATGATCCAAAGCGGCAGGCATAAATGGCCCCGAGGAAATCCCAAAATTAAAAAATCCATCATCGGATTTTATATATTGGTTTCCACCCTTAGCGATTGTATATGCATGTAAAATTGTCGAAGCGGTGTTATTAGGAGCAATCGTATTTACAGGATGCCCCGCAAAAACCCAAGCAGTATGAGTAAAATCAGATGGCGCGCCATCGCCTTGTGGATCTTGTGGATTTGTAGTATTATAACTTACGGTTCTTATTTGTATATTTCCGTGAAAATCTTGAGGAGTACCTTGACTATTACTAAAAATGCCTCTTAGCATAAAATTATGTCCACGAGTAGTGTCTTGTGTTTGTTCAAACAAAATAGTCATAATAGATTAAACCTTTTAGTTGAATTCGGTTATAGGTCGTGCGGAGTTGGACTGAGGTGTCGGATTGGTTAAAGGATAAGATCCGGTGCCATCAGTTCGAGTATAAAACATACTTCCAGGTCCTCTAAATTTCATTTGACCAGAAGATGCGTAATTTGGATTAACTTGATCCCATTTTACTGTAATTTGTATTCCATTACTTCCTGGATATGTCCAAGGCGTTGTAAATGGAAATGTTGTCGGACCAGGACTAGTCCATGTATAAGGCGATGGATTGCGAACTATAGTTTGTGGACTCGACACTGCTGAACTGGTTGATAAATTTGCTGTAGGCGCTAAAGCTATTGTAAAGTTCGGTTGTGTTGGCCTTGTAGGAACGTTAAGATTATCCCAACTAATGCTAGTAAGAGTTGTAGGACTAGATAATCCTGCAGTGCTAAGTTCAGGTGCTGTAAGATTATATCTAATTATACTTCTTCTAAACCAAACGTTATTAATTCCACCTGTACTATTCGGATACGTAGTATATGGAGCTGAAAGAGGCCCTAATACGAGAAATGGACCCGAACCACCCCCTCCGCCACCTCCTGGAGTTGTACTAGTATCGGAAATAGGAACAGATAACGATTGCTGAGGACCGGTATAACTACCTGGAATAGTGAAAGTCATTGTTTCAGTACCTTCGGTAGTAAGATCATTCGCAAGAGTAAATGGCACTCCGGTGCCTAAAGTACCTGTTCCCGTAAGACTTGTTCCAGAAGGATTAAAATCAGGTGAAGTTACACCAGTAATTGTATAAGGATAAGGACTGGTAGATCCATCAGAAGCTGTAACAGTGAATGTAACCGTAGTTCCTTCATTCACAGCCCCGCTCGCCGGAGATCTGGCCATAGTATACGTTACAGGAGTTGACGTGCCTACTCCGCCATATGAACTAGAAGGTACTTGCCCATATAAAGTTCCTTGTATTGATACTTTAGATCCAGGCGCGAATTGAGGTATAGTAGTTGGATTAGAAGGATCGTTAGTAAGTACTATATCCTTGCCTCCACTATTACTTATAGTTAATTGAGACGGACTATCTTCTGTAAACGTTAATGCCATTATATTTAAACCTTATTTGAAAATCCACCTACTTTAGGATACCGAACCGACGGTTGCGGCTGCGCCGCGTCTTGCCACATTTGGCCTTGATAACTTACTGATGCTGTATTAAAGCTAGCGTATGGAAGTACATACGTAAAACGTTGGTTGAATTGTTGGGGTGCGACACCACCATAATAAATTAAATGACTAGAACTGCTTTCTGCAACCATACGATTCGGGTGCCTAGGTGTTTGAGGCGTTGGTATAGCTTGAAAGGGGCCTAATGGACTACCGTCAGCTATAGTCGTAACCGATGCTGTTGGATATCTTGTTATCCCTCTTTGGGGAACAGTAGTAGCCGCGGTACCGCTACCGCCACCTACCATCATCATATTAGAAGGAACGCCTGCGCTTGGTGGTGAAAGTGCAATCAAACGATCAGCACCAGCAGCGCCACCATAAGGATGAGCCGTGGGGGATTGGTTAACTGTCACCGCAGTAGTAATATTAACATAGTTAGATGTAGGAAAATTTACACCAAATCTATTGATCTGATTTATTGATGGCGTGCCACCTGCTGATCCCCAATAATGGACATGCCCGCTGGGCACCCATCTTGCACCACCGCCATAACCTTGGCGTAAATTGCTATCGGTTACTCCTATCTGAGGAGCCAGTGGCGAAAGGGAAGGACCATAATTAGTTTTAGTTTCACTTGCCCATGGCATATAGTAATTCGCATCCGATCCCGCCATCCCCGTAGCTATAGTTGCTTGCGGTGTGGGGCTATTCCGGCTTGTATTCGTGCCAGAAAAGAACCCGCTATTTGCTCTATCAGGAGCTGAAGCTACTGGTGAATAACGCCCTGGGATGGCATTTGCAGATAAATCAGTTGTAAGAGCTACAGCGAGAGGGCCACTTCCAGCCGCCGCAAATGGAAATTTAGTTGAATTAGCAGTAGGTATACTAGAATTATAATTAGGATAAAATGTTGTAGTTCCGTCTGCACCCTGATATGCGTTTATATTATCGCCGGCAGAGCCTTTAAATATAGCTTGGCCGTTAGTAAGCCTAAAGGCACCTAGTACAAATGCAGCACCCGTAGTACCCGCCATAATGCTAGCTATTGGCTGCATTCTAACAAAGTTTAATCCATATTGTGGCGGCGCGGCAAGTCCACCTGAATTATATAACGCTAGATCAGCTTGTTCATAAGGAAAAGATCCTACACCATTAAGATAATTAAACGCATGCAGATAACCTCCATCCATAGTATAACCAGTTGCATCTCCTGCAATTTTTAATGAAGTTTTTGCAGCAGGATTTTGAGGCGTAATTGTTTGTTTTATACCATCATATGAGCTAGGCTGATTTGTAGGCCCTAGATCTTGAGGACCAGGCTCAGCATTAAAAGTTATTGATGATGCATCAATTAATATAGGCATTTCTAATAACCTATATTATCATGTTCATTACAATATAATACTATTTCATCTAGTAAATTAGACGCTATTGCGCGACAAGAATCATCACTATATTTAAGAGGGAAACCATCAGAATCAAAACCGAGTATAGTTCCTTCTTCAGTATGTCTAATATATTTTCCAGGATTTGTGTATTTTAGTTTTAAAGATCTAGCAATAAAGTCAGCACTGTCTAACCATGTCAGCGTATCAGGTACGTAATATTGTTGCATAGATTTACCAACCCATCCAACGTACGAATAATCTGATTCGCTATATTCATATCCACCGTAAGTAATAAATGTGGGTGTCATTTGTACTTCGGGCGGTATTGCTGGCTGATTTTTATATTCTACTAATCCTGGAGCTCCTGGCATTTTATTATCCCTCTAAAGCTTTATCTGCTTTATTTAACTGTAGTCTATTAACTGAAGACGCCGCTTCAATAGGTTTAGGATTAAATAAAGAATATTCCATTCTTTTTTCATGAACTTTCATATTGTTAGATAGTTCATTTGCTAATCCATTTATAAATTGGTTTAATTCTCTGGTGTCCCAAGAATCTGATTGAGCTTCTCTTTCTAAATAATTTCTAATAGCTTGTAATAGTTTACTTGGATTGATACCAATCTGCTCGGCATATTCTTGTTCACCTTTAGTAATATGACCAAATTGCCTTACGTCTCTTAAACATTGCATAATAGAACGACACATATGTTGTTGAGCTTGCCTTTCTTCAATATCCATTTCACTGAGATTTTCAACATGCTTGCTTAAATCATCATACGAAGATTTAATAGCAATCATATCTTTCATAGTGCCTTCAATCATTAACTGAGTTCTTTGTTTATCTTCTTTCATTCTTGCTAAAGAAAGAATCAATCTCATTTTTTTAAATTTTTGAGTATCCGAAGAATTCTCGTCAAGTTGAGAAATTCTGCTTTCTAATTCTGCCTGTTTAATTTCAGTATCTAACAAACTCCATTTAAGATTTCTTAGCGTGTCAGCTTTCGAAGAAATTTCTGCAGAAATCTGCCTCATATTTAGCATATGATCATGATTAGAAAAGTTAATATGTTTCCACGCAAATTGTGTATGAGCATGGTTCCATATTTCTTGAAGCTCATCGGAAATATCCATAGCTTCCTGACATAAGATAGCGTTTTCCTTTAAAGTTTTATTTCCAAAAGATTGGCCGTCAGGCAAAAAGGATGATGAACCAACAACAGCATCAAAAGGTAGTTTTGCACCTCCTAACATATCACCCTTTTCTAGAATCTTATTTACTTGTTCAATAATAGGAAAGTTGTTAAACACATCACTTTCTTTTTTCGCTACTTTTTTAGCCATTACTAATTAATCCTTTATTATCTAAACCGTTTATTTCCATGAAACCATACTACTAAACTATATCTTGTGCCTTCTGTAATTGGCGTGATCGTGTGCAAAAAGAGTCCAGGAAACATAAGAAGAGATCCCTTTACTCTAGAACCAGTTACATGGTTACCTACGTTATTTATAATAAGTTCGCAGCCTTTATAATCATCAGAATCTGATAATTGTACTATTACAGAAAGCTTTCGAGTTGCAGATTCTCCTGGTCCAGTATCCATATGCCAGTCATAGTGATCTGCAATTTCTTTATTTGGATCATACTTATATTCTAATAACTGAATCTCACCGGCAAAACCAGATAATTCATAGTCATAATAAAATTTATTGGCCATTGCTACTGCCGATATAATCTTATTATAGATATTAATAGTTTTTTCATTTTTTGGTACTGCATAAATTTTACAGCTTCTAACTTCTTTTTTGACTTCAGCACCTCCGGCCATATTAGATCCTACGCCTGCATCCATGCCATATTGCTTATCAACATATTCATCAATAAGCATTTTACAATCTTCAGATGATAGAGTAATCTCTTTTGTTTCTTCATCAGGTTCAATTGCCATGTAGCCGGGTAGATCATAATCATGAGACGGCATCATACTGTATCCATGATAAATTTCACCGAACATCATTTTGTGGTGCATATGATGTCCCTGAAGTTGCTGTATAAACTCGGGTAATGGACCTTGTTGTTGCTGTTGCGCTTTTTGTTTAAATTCGTCACGCATATTATCTTCGGTTTTTTGTTTACCAAGTTCTTTACGACCATCTTTATATTGATTTTTATAAGGACCGTTTGCATCAACAAAATGAAAGAATACCTGACACTGCCATTCTCCTTTAAACGGTTCTCTCCAATGATCAAGCTCACACCCTTTGTATATTGTGGCATCACCTACGTCTAATATAATATTTCTTGCATCTCCCATATTAATAGGCCAAATAGGATAATCAGAAAATCCTAATGTCATAGTAGCGCTAATTTCGCATGATGGTCTATCTTTATGAATTTTTAACTCATCACCCTTTCTGTAAATACGAGCGTATGTATATGTAGGCAAAAGTTCATAGCCAACAGTTTCACCCAAAGGTTTAGCTAATTTTTCCATAAGGGTATCAAATTCAATATCACCATAGATTGAATCAGATAAAGGACATTGAGGATCTTTTGTAGTTTTACCGTCAGCATGAAGTTTAAACATATGCTCTGTTAGTCTTTTACCTTCTTCTTCGGTAATAACGTCACTAATAACAATATAACCCTGTTGCTTAAATGCTTCA